>OHRI01000375.1_pt1 | contig 34821 bp, 30 predicted proteins | sample 1578421 | NCBI WGS metagenome assembly OHRI01 (sample SAMEA3879598, study PRJEB24766) | human gut metagenome | biome: human-associated habitat; feature: feces | place: USA | collected 1985/1987 | reverse complement strand
AATGCACAGTCAAAATTCTGGATCAATACATCAAGATTTGCCGGATGATCAGGAGTTTCCTTCATTTTCTATTTCTTGCATCATTGCTTCAAACATTTTTTCCGGGGTGTCATAGTCTAATATCGAAAATTGGTCTCCATCATCTGCTAAATTTCTGCTTCTTTCACTTGAGTTTTCGGCATATTCAATCACCAGCGAATTATAGCCACTTAAAAGTTCAACTATATGAATTGCTTGATTGTCTGGCAAGATGAACCATTGTTCATCTTCCAAAATTACATTGTCAAATATCTCCATCAACTTCTCGGAAATATGAAGTCTATATTCTCTTAATAATTTTTCTGGGTTCATTAATTCCATCTCCATTCACATTATATCATTTATTTCATATACTATTTTCTTCAGCTGATTTAGTATATACTACCAAATTATACTATTTTCAGATATTTTGCAAATTCTCTTTTTAACAGCATGATAATATAAGCCTTAGACGGCAGATTAGGTAGTGAAAAGGATGGCACATTGAATGAGGAGTATTGTAAATGGTGTTAAGCAGATATTTTAATTGAGAATGAGCCGGAACTTTTTAAATAAATTGTGATTAAAAAGTGAAAAATAAACATTCATTTTAATATCGTTCGTGTCGAAAAAATGTCATTTCGTGTAAATGGCATTTTTTTTGATGCTTTTTATTGTATAATACCGCTAAGATACAATGTATTTTCGTAATGCTTTAGGATATTGCATAGATACATTGAATACAATAAAAGGAGGGAGAGTTTATGAAGTATTTAAACTTAAAAAAGATTACTGCGGTGGTATTGTCAATCGGAATGGTATTTTCAAGCAGTGCCGTTACCGGGTTTGCAGCAGATAACAGTAAAAAGATAGCTACGATTCCTAACAGCTATATTAATAAAGTGGCAGAAGATATTGATAATGAATATTTTTATGATGGAACATATGTTGATGATTGGGGGCATACACGTAAGGGCAGGCAGCTTGGAGCGACATATACAAAGCAGTCAACTGAATTTTTGTTATGGGCACCTGCGGCAACATATGTAAAAGTTAATATTTATGCAACAGGTGATGATAATGACAGCAATGCACGTGATATAGGAACTTATGCATTAGAGAAAATGCTTGTAAATGGGGAATGGAATGGCCTCTGGATTATAACACTTATTGGTGATTGGGGCGGATTGTATTATGACTATACGATTACCACAACAGATATTACCCATATTGGCAGCGACAGAACAACAAAATATAAAATTCAGGACCCATATTCGGTTGCGGTAAGCAAAGACGGAAAGCGTTCGTATATAACAGATACATCTTCAGTATCTCCTGAGGGTTGGGACAGCGACAGACATGTGTATGTTGATTCGACAAAAGCAAATACTGTTTATAAAATAAGTGTCAAGGATTTCTCGTCAGATACCGCATCGGGCATGACTGCAGGCGGAAAGTACAGTGCTTTTACGGAAAAGGGTGCAAAAGTAAACAGTGCGGGAGAACTTGTATCTGGCATTGATTATCTGAAGGAACTTGGCGTTACGACAGTACAGCTTGCACCGTTTGCGGATTTTGATGGTGACAGTGAGTATGAGATTTTAAATTATAATGTACCTGAGGCAAGCTATGCTTCCAATCCGTCAGACAGCAAGACTGTTATAAAAGAATGTAAAGAGATGATTCAGGCACTTCACAGTGCGGGATTTTCTGTTGTGATGGAGATGCCGTATACGCATGCCTCAGAGGAAAATCCTCTTGAAAAGTCGGTTCCGTGGTTTTATTACAGATTGAATACTGACGGTACAAGGTATACAACAAATACGGGATATGACAATGAGCTTGCCACAGAGCGGAAGATGTATCGTAATTATATGGTTAATTCCATGAAATATTGGGCAGAGGAATATCATGTTGATGGATTTTCACTGGATTTGATTGACTGTGTCAATGTGAAGTACAAAGGTTCTTCGCATGTATATAAATGGCTGGATGAGATAAAGACATCATTGGCAAAGGAAGATGCCAATCTGGTTATATGGGGAGATAATTATACAAAGGAAGAAAGACAGAATAAAACTTCCTTTTATGATGAAATAATCGGCAGCACAGGTGGCACTTATGGCGAAAGAAACGAAAAAGCCGTAAAAATATACAAGCAGAAAGCAGCAATGAAATATGCTAATCCGGGAACTTTGTTTATGGATGGCGGAGAAGAAATGTGTAACAGCGTTGAGGGAACAACTCTTGCAGACAGCAGTTACGTTGAATGGAAGGATTCAGCAGAGTACGCAGATGTAGTCTCATATTACAGAGGACTTATGGAGATACGAAAGGCATTTTCACCGCTTGCGAAAAGCCAGACAATAAAAAATTCTGAAGCTTATGTGCTTGCAGGTACAAAAGACGACGAGTGGAATACTATGGCAGTATTAAATAATGAGTCAGATGTGTCAAAAGAAATTACAATTCCTGTTCAAGGAAGAGCTGCTACGGACTGGGTTGTTATTGCAAATGGCGAAAGTGCGGGAGTTGTATCACTTGGTGAAGTCGCAGGCTCCGTTATAACTGTACCTGCGTATACTACAATGATTCTTGTAGATAAGGAAAGCTTTGATGATGTGGCTGTAACATCAGGCAAAGGAAAAGTAATTGTTAATTATGTGATAAAAGACAGTGAGCAGAAGTTACGTGAATCGATTACACTTCAGGGTACATCGGGAACGAATTATGCGGTACCTGAAAATATTAAGATTCCCTCAGGATATACTTTTTTAAGCAAGACAGGCGATGAAAAGGGTGTGTATACATCAGAAACACAGACAGTTACATATTATTATAATGCGATTAATCCGGATACAGTGGTAGACGGTATTAAAAATAATGGAGTATACTGCGAGAAGGCACAGTTTAAAGTAACTTCTTCCGATTATACACAGGTAATGGCAGGAAATAAAACGCTTACACCTGATGCGGACGGTATTTATACTGTATCTGCAGCAGATGGCACACAGATAATAACATTGACGGATAATGAAGGATACAGCATTTATCTGTCTGTTACCGTAAATGCGAATCATACAATTGATAACAGCGACTGTACGAAAGAATCAATATGCTCTGTCTGCGGGAAAATATTTCTGGCACAGGCAAATCATAAGTTCAGCGACACATGGACAAAAGACGATACTTATCATTGGAAAGTGTGTGAGAATGACGGCTGTACGGTAACAACAACAAAGACAAAACATAGTGGTACAGATGATGGTGATTGTACAACACCTGTAATTTGTGAATGTGGTGAGATTGTTACAGCAGCAAAGTCAGAACATATATATGGTGAATGGAAGTCAAATGGTAACGGCACACATACCCACAAATGTACAACGGCAGGCTGTACTATAGAAGAAACAGAAAGCTGTGTAGGCGGAGCGGCAACATGTAAAAAGAGAGCCGTCTGCACGGAGTGTAATGCTGAATATGGTACTTTAAATCCTGCAAACCACAGTGGAGAACAGGTGTGGGTACAGACAGAAAAAACTCATCAGAAAAAATATGACTGTTGTGGTGCAGAGGTAACTAATATAGCAGATCATATCTGGGAGAATGGACACTGCACGGTATGTGGATACGATTGTATTCATACAGGCGGAAAAGCAACCTGTACGCAGAAAGCGGTTTGCAATATCTGCCATAGTGAATATGGAGAAATAAATGCAGACAATCATACAGGAACAGAAAAGTGGACACAGACAGCAACAACACATGAAAAGAAATATGATTGCTGCGGTAAAGTGACGATAGAACAAGAAAATCATAAGTGGAAAGATGGTGTTTGTGAAACATGTGGTTATGTATGTGTACACAGCGGAGGAGAAGCAACATGTACCAAAGGTGCGGTTTGCGAAACCTGCGGCAAGGAGTATACAGATAAAGATATGGCAAATCACAGTGGAAAGGTAGTATGGGTACAGACAGAAAAAACTCATAAGCAGGCATATGATTGCTGTGATAAGGAAGTATCGACAAGTGAAGCACATGGTTGGAAAAACGGTGTATGCACGGTTTGTGATTATCAGTGTAAACATGAAGGCGGAAGTGCAACATGTGTGAAGAAAGCGGTGTGTACAATCTGCAGTGAAGAATATGGCACTTACAATATGAGTATACATGAAGGCTTGAAGTCAGTAGCGGCAAAGGCGGCTACCAGGACAGATGAAGGAAATATTGAATACTGGTATTGTAAAGATTGTGACAGATATTACATCAAGCAGGATGGGCTTGTTGAAATTGAAAAATCACAGACTGTGGTTGCAAAGATTACAGATACAACATCATCGGACGATACGGGTAAAGGCGGTAAGACAGAGACAGTAAAAGAACAGACGCCTGATACAGGAGATAATAAACGTGTATTTGCATGGCTTCTTATGTTTATAATAGGAGGGGCGGCAGCAGGATTAACGATTAAAGGTAAAAAGACAGAAAATTAATATTTAAAAATGCCGGAATTTTGCTCCCTGTGCGGGGCGGGATTCCGGTTTTTACATGTTTTGGTTTTATTTATTGGATTTTTATAATTTTTATATATTGATAGTTAAATGTTTGACATAATAACAGTTTCTTAATATAATATTAAGAATATGATGCATTTTGCATTAAATATTTAAGAAAGAGAGAAAAATTATGAACGAAAAACAAGAGTTCAAGCCGTATATTCCGGCTGATAAGGTTATGCCTGAACTTACAGTTACATCTGTAATTATCGGTATCTTATTAGCCGTATTATTTGGCGGTGCCAACGCATACTTAGGTCTGCGTGTTGGTATGACCGTTTCGGCTTCTATTCCTGCAGCCGTTATCTCTATGGGAATTATCCGCTTTATTTTAAGAAGAGATTCTATTTTAGAGAACAATATGGTTCAGACAATCGGTTCTGCAGGTGAATCTGTTGCGGCAGGTGCAATCTTTACACTTCCTGCATTATTTATGTGGGCTCAGGAGGGCGGCACATCTATGCCTTCTTTGATAGAGATAGCACTTATTGCATTAATTGGTGGTTTCCTCGGAGTATTATTCATGATTCCACTTCGTAGTGCATTAATTGTTCAGGAGCATGGGGTGTTACCTTATCCTGAAGGACAGGCATGTGCTGAGGTATTAGTTGCCGGAGAAGAAGGCGGTGCTAAGGCAAGTACAGTATTTGCGGGTCTTGGTATTGCAGCTGTTTATAAGTTTATCGCTGATGGACTTAAAGTATTCCCTAGCGAGGTTGATTTTACTATCAAACCATACAAGGGTTCAGCTGTTGGTGCAGATGTACTGCCAGCACTCCTCGGTGTCGGTTATATCTGTGGACCTAAGGTATCTTCATACCTCTTGGCAGGTGGTTCCGTAGCGTGGTTTATGATTATGCCGTTAATCGCTTTGTTCGGTGGAGACAACATTATCGGACCTGCTACAATTCCAATATCACAGATGGGTCCATCACAGATATGGTCTAATTATGTGCGTTATATCGGTGCAGGTGCGGTTGCTGCCGGCGGTATTATAAGCTTAATCAAGTCATTACCGCTTATTGTAAAAACATTTAAGCAGGCAATGAAAGGCTATGGCAAGAAAGCAGACGGTGAGGAGACAAGATCAACTAAGGATCTTCCTATGACTTTGGTTGTATTGGGTATTGGCGTGCTTGCAATTATCATGTGGTTAATCCCGGCGATTCCTGTTAATCTTCTCAGTGCGATTATTATTATTATTTTTGGTTTCTTCTTTGCAACTGTATCATCACGTATGGTTGGTTTAGTAGGAAGCTCAAATAACCCTGTATCAGGTATGGCTATTGCGACACTTCTTATTTCGTCAGCAATTCTTAAAGCTACAGGTACAATAGGTATGAATGGCATGGTAGCCGCTATAAGTATCGGCTCTGTAATTTGTATTATCGCAGCTATTGCAGGTGATACATCACAGGATTTGAAGACAGGCTATATAGTAGGTGCAACACCTTATAAGCAGCAGATTGGTGAGCTTATCGGTGTGGCTGTATCTGCTGTTACAGTAGGCGGAGTTCTTTATTTGCTTAATGCAGCATGGGGATACGGTTCTACAGAATTACCTGCACCACAGGCTACTCTTATGAAAATGGTAGTTGAAGGTGTTATGGGAAACAGCCTTCCGTGGGCACTTGTATTTGCAGGTGTAGCCATTGCTATAGTTGTTGAAATTCTTCAGATTCCTGTACTTCCTTTTGCAGTAGGTCTTTACCTTCCGATTTATTTAAGTACACCGATTATGGCAGGTGGACTTGTAAGACTTTACTTCGATAAGAAGAAAGGTCTTTCAGAGGAAGAACGTAAAGCTAAGGTTAATCAGGGAATCCTTTACTCATCAGGTCTTATTGCAGGTGAAGGTCTCGTTGGTATTCTTTTAGCTGTATTTGCTATTATTCCTGTAGGAACAGCAACTCTCGGAGATGCTATCAATTTATCAAAGGTTATTAATCTTGGTAACATTGGAGGCCTTGTATTCTTCGTGGCACTTATTGCAACATTAATAGCATTTATTAATAAAAAAGAAAAAAAGACAAATTAAAAAAAATGTGTTATAATAAATCTGTTGGTTTTTATGCCGACAGATTTATTATTTTTACGAAAAATTCTGCTTTTTTGATAAAGAGTTTTATTTAAGGAGGTTTCATGGCTAAGCAAAAGGAGAATTACTTAGACTATGTTCCAAAACATAATTCATTATTTGAATTTAGGGATAACAAGAAAGGGCATGTTGAAATTAAAGTTCATAATAAAGGTCTTTTTAATAGAATAGCACAGCTTATTGCGAAAAAGCCCAAGTACAGTTACATTGAATTAGATGAATTTGGTACATATATATGGCGTCAGATAGACGGAGTACGAAGTATTTATGACATCGGACAGCTTGTAAAACAACATTTTGGAGAAAAGGCAGAACCTTTGTATGAGCGTTTATGCCAGTTTACAAAGATACTTCATAAAAATCAGTTTATTGTATACACTAATAAGATTAAACAAAAATAATATTAATAAAATGTTTTAAAGGAGTTAAGACATGAGAGTATTATCTGAATTAGAACCTAAGAATGTATTTTCATTTTTTGAGGATATTTGCAATATTCCGCATCCTTCTTATAAAGAAGAGAAGATTAGCAATTATCTCGTTGAATTTGCCAAGGCAAGAAATCTTGAATATTATCAGGATTCACTTTACAACGTGATTATAATAAAGGAAGCATCAAAAGGATATGAAGATGTTGCACCTATTATTCTTCAGGGACACATGGATATGGTATGTGAAAAGACACCTGACTGTGATAAGAACATGGACGAAGAAGGACTTGATCTTGAAGTTAATGGTGATTTTGTTTCTGCCAAGGGAACAACACTTGGCGGTGATGACGGAATTGCGGTTGCCTATGCACTTGCGATATTAGATGATGACAGCATTGCACATCCACGTCTTGAATTTGTGTGTACCGTATCAGAAGAAGTAGGCATGGAAGGTGCTGCAGGCATTGATGTGTCAATGTTAAAAGGAAAGAAGCTTCTCAATATGGACAGCGAAGATGAGGGAATCATGCTTGCAAGTTGTGCGGGAGGATGTAGTGCACAGGTTAAACTTAGATTAAACAGAACAGAAGTGACAGGAACAAAACTTCGTATTTCTATATCGGGACTTACGGGAGGACATTCAGGTGTTGAGATTGACAAGGGAAGAGGAAATGCAAATGTTCTCATGTCAAGAATTCTTCGTGATGCCGCTGAGAAAGCACCGATATTTATTGTATCTGTTGAGGGAGGCAAAAAAGACAATGCCATTCCGAGAGAATGTTTATCCGAAATTATCGTTGAAGAAGATAAAGCTGAGGCAGTTAAAGCTGCTGTTGAAGAAGCTGTAAATGAGATAAGAGAAGAATTTGCGTCATCTGATGCAGATTTTAATGTTACAACAGAATTATCAGATGGATGCAGCGTTAAAGCTGTTACAAAGGAAGATAGTGCCAAAGCGGTTGCTCTTATACAGTCACTTCCTAACGGAATAATGAGAATGAGTCAGGATATTGATAATCTTGTTGAAACTTCACTTAATCTTGGTATAATTTCATTAGATGAATCAGGTATCTGTCTCAGATTTGCCCTTAGAAGTTCAGTCGGAGTTGCATTGAAAAATCTTAAAAACCAGATTGCATGTGTAAGTAAAACATATGGTGGAAGTGTTGAATTTACAGGAGAATACCCAGCTTGGGAATATAAGAAAGATTCAAAACTCCGTGATGATATGGTTAATATATTTGAACAGATGTATGGCAAAAAACCTACTATTGAGGCAATTCATGCAGGCGTCGAATGTGGTATACTTGCAGGAAAGATAGAAGACCTTGACTGCATATCTATGGGACCGGATATTTTTAATATTCATACAACGGAAGAGCATTTAAGCATTTCTTCTGCAAAGAGAATGTATGAGTATATACTTAATGTAATAGCATGCAAATAATATGCAATAGATAAAAAAATTTTTTAAAACGAAAGGATGAATTATTATGATTTACGCTTCACTTAATGCAAAAAAAGGTAACTATGAGTATCCGGCAGCAATTGCCACAGCTTTGGAATTTCTTGCAAAGCCTGAAACAAAGGAACTTCCTGTAGGAAGATATGAACTTGACGGAGATAACATTTATGTTCTCATTCAGGATCAGACAACTGCACCTGTAGAAAAGAAGCGTGCAGAAAGCCACAGAAACTATATTGACATTCAGTATCTTTTTACAGGAAAGGAAGTACAGGGATACGCACCTCTTCTTCCGGGCGTAAAAGGTGAAGAGCCTGCCGGAAAGGACAATATTTATTATGATGAAGTAGCTGACGAACAGTTCGTTACATTACATCCGGGTGAATTTACAGTATATTTTACTAACGATATTCATCGCCCTAACTGCACAATGGACGAACCTGTTAATATTCATAAAGCAGTTGTAAAGATTAAGGAAAGCCTTATTAAGTAATAAATTTATATAAGGTTTGTAATATAAGTTGCTTTTTAAAAGGAGACGTGATGATTGTTTTATGTCTCCTTTTTGCTATATGATTTTTTATACGCTGTTTATAATGGAGTCAGATTAAACATGGAATTATTGGATATAGTTGATGAAAATGGGATACCAACAGGAAAAACCATTGAGAGAAAGATTGCACATAGTGAGGGAATAAGGCACAGGACTGCACATGTGTGGATTATAAGAAAGACGGATAATGGAGCAGAAGTTCTTCTTCAGAAGCGTGCGATGGGTAAGGATTCATTTCCGGGAAGATATGATACTTCTTCGGCAGGTCATATACAGGCTGGTGATGAACCTGAAGAATCTGCAATAAGAGAGATGAAAGAAGAACTTGGAATAGATGCATCCGTCAGTGATTTGCATTTTGTTGATAAATTTGTAATTAATTATAAAAAAGAATTCTATGGAAAGATGTTTAAGGACAGCGAGATAGCTTTTGTTTATGTATATACCGGATTTGTGGATATCGACAAGCTTACATTACAAAAAGAAGAGCTGGACAGAGTGGACTGGTTTAACTTAGAATATGTTTATGAGGAATGTAAGAAGCATAATCAGAAGTTTTGTGCACCGATTGATGGTTTAGAGATTGCGAGAAAATATGTCTGTGAATATGGAATCTGAGATGGATTTTGATGATAAGAAGTTTTATATGAATTATCTTGACGGATTAACGGATGATATGCCGGATGAATTTTTCAGGCTGGCACAGGTATTTGAACTGAATTTGTTTGAACCTGTGAGGATTGATGGCAGCAGTGACATTTATGCGGCATATATTATGAATGATGCAGTTGAAAGCTTTTTTGTGTTTGAACAGCCGGTAATCACAGGTACATACAAAGATATTGAATCTGAGCAGATTGCAGGTGTGGAAAAGCTTGATGATGGTTATATGCTTATAGTAAATCAGGGTGGAGAGAATGTATTTACAATAAAGTTTGTAAAGCTTAGTATTACATCGACATATTTTAATTATGGCTGTATGGGTCATTTCTGGGTAAAAGGATATGAATATTTAAGGCAGCTTGAATACCAGCTTGCAGTTATACGCGATAAATACCGTTTTCTTGGAAGTTCATCCTGCAATGAAAAAGAACTTGTGTTTATGAGGCTGGCAGATTTTCCACCGGTTAAAAAGTACAGGTCAGTCCCCAAAGCATATTATGTGCCTTATCCCGATTCAATATATTCTGAAGCTGTCAGTTATCTCATGGAAACCGCAAGAAGTGTCGGTGATAGAAATATGGAACGGATGCTTAAAATTTATCAAAAAAAGCCGGACAGCTTAAAATGTAACATTATTGCATCTATGTTTCATAAAAAATCGCATGGACGATTTATAGATAAGATTATCAACGATATGAGAGATGCTGCATCTTCATATGACAGAAGAAAGTTTGACAAAGAAGAGGAAATACAGAACCGGAAAATACATGAAAAAGCTTTAAAAATTATGAATAACTTTAAGCAAAAAGGGTATGAATGTTTTCTTTACAGAGAAGAGCCGTTTGTATATTTGAAAGATACGATTACATACAAAGAGCATGTGCTTGTATTTAAAAACCATGGACTTAATCGAAAGTGTGATATATATACCATAACCAATGATGAAATGTTTTATAAATGAGAAAAATAATAAAATAAAAAGTATACTTAAAGGCGTGGGAGAGATTCCGCGTCTTTTTTCTGAAAATATGTTGGAAAGGGTTTATATAAATGAACATACCAGAAAGAGCGACGAAAGAACAGATAGATACAATGACAGATACAGAAGGCAATATACGGGTTTCATCAGTTCCAGGTTCGGGAAAAACGTTTGTGCTTACATACAGAATAGCTTATCTTATAACAGAGATGTTTGTTGAGCCGTCGTCAATTGTTGCACTTACTTTTACCAATAAAGCGGCAGCCCAGATGAAACACAGATTAAGAGATATAGTTGGAGATATTGTCAGACACAATGTATTTGGTGTCGGTGAGATTATTAAAATTGATAATATAACGCAGACATATGAAATTCAGTTCAGGAATATAAGAGGAACAAGAAGAATAATGTTTCGTGCAGAGCTTGAAAAAGTCAGTCAGCCGGATTAATTCGTATAATTGATATGAATTTTTGTTTTGACGGATAAAAACATATGGAATTTCCTAACATTGTGGAGACAAAGAGTAAAGGAGAAAAAATGTATCTGATTTCGGCTTATTTTGATGAACATACAACAAGGCAATTACAGCGGTTTATTGATGCAGTTGCACAAAATACGGGAAATACTTATATGATTGACAATAATGTGCCACCGCATCTTACAATATCAAGTTTTGAGACAAGAAATCCACAAAATCTCTGCGATGATTTTGTGAAACTGTCAGAATTGGAATCCCATGATATAAATATATTTTCTGTAGGCGAATTTTTGCCATATGTTATTTATGTGACGCCCGTATTGGATTTGCATTTGCAGCAAACAGCAGAAAAGGTTTATAATATTTTAGCAGTGCGTGAGGATGTGACAATTAACCGTTGTTATAAACCGTATAGTTGGTTTCCGCATATTACGTTGGGAAAGAAACTTGAAAAAGAGCAAATGATTGCGGCTGTAAGAGCAATGCAGACACATTTTATACCGCTTAAAGGTAAAATCGAGAAATTAGGGCTTGCACAGACGAATCCCCACAGAGATATTTGCACAGTTGACTTGAAGTGATTGATTGTTGAGAGATATGATGATATATGAAGTGATTGATTGCTGAAATATATAAAAATATTTAATGGAGACAATATTATGAAATTTACGATAGATACCCACACACATACGTTAGTCAGTGGACATGCGTATAACACAATAGATGAGATGGCGGCATTTGCTGCCGAAAAAGGCGTTACACATCTTGCTATAACAGATCATGCACCAAAGATGCCAGGAAGTACAGGTGTTTTTTATTTTTCAAATATGGGAATAATCCCAAGAATGAAAAACGGCGTGAAAATATATATGGGGTGTGAGGCTAATATTATGGATTATGAAGGAAATATTGACCTTAGCGAATATGGGCTTAAAGGCTGTGATGTTGTTATTGCAAGTCTTCACATTCCGTGCATCAAACCCGGAAACATAGAGGAGAATACAAATGCTTTAATAAAAGTAATGAATAATCCATACATCAATATAATAGGTCACCCTGACGATTCAAGATATCCTGTGGATTATGAGCGTCTTGTAAAAGCGGCAAAGGAAAAGCATGTTCTTCTCGAGTTAAATAATACATCATTAAATCCCGACGGTCCGAGACAGGGAGCATATGATAATGATGTAAAAATGCTCAATCTTTGCAAGGAAATGGGTGTCTGTATTTCAATTGGAAGTGATGCTCACATAAAAGAAAGCATATGCGGATTTGACAGGGCATATCAGGTTATTAAAGATACAGAATTCCCGGAAAAACTGATAGTGAACAGCGATTACAGACTATATGAGTCGTATATTGGAAAAAGAGAATTATAGGCTATATGAATATATATATTGGGAAAACGAGATTAAAGAAGGTTAAAAAGTTATGGTAAAAAATATCGTAAAAGGAAAGCATATATTTGCAAGAAAAGCAAAACCTGCAACGGAAGCGGACAAGCAGGTTGTGACAGATTTGATTGATACACTGCGTGCCAACAGAGAAATCTGTGTTGGAATGGCTGCCAACATGATAGGTGTAAACAAATCAATAATAGTTGTTGCGGCGGGACCGTTTCAGTTTGCAATGGTTAATCCTGTGATAACAAAAAAGTCATGTGAATATAAGACAGAAGAGGGATGCCTGTCACTGGACGGAGTAAGACCATGCATAAGATATGAAGAGATAGAAGTTGATTATCTTGACAGTAATTTTAAGCCGCAGCATGGAAAATACAGCGGATTTACGGCACAGATAATACAGCATGAGGTGGACCATTGTAATGGGGTGGTGATATAATATTGTGAACAAAATAGGTCTGAATTTAGAAGTATAATGTTATTACTAAAATTTGTACAATGTACAGAAATAAGGAGTGACAATATGGAGATTAAAAGAAATGCATAAATTCAGCCATGCACAATGAAAATGGTGCTTGGCAGATGATTTTCGGAGTGAATACACTGCCGGAGTATCGCAAACACGGATACGCCGCACAATTGATTTGTCGTGCGGTTGACGATGCAAAGCAGCAAGGCCGCAAAGGGCATCAAATGCGGCTGACTTTCTGATGATATTTTTATGAATGAAGATTATATAATAAACAAATATAAAAATACAAAAAGAGGTACATATCATGGAATTACAGGATGTATTAAATGAAAGACGAAGTATCAGAAGTTATGATGCTGATAAAAAAGTTACAAAAGAGCAGCTTGAAATTATTATAAATGCAGCTATATTGGCTCCTTCATGGAAAAATTTACAGACGTCAAGATATTACTGCATTTTATCGGATGAAATGATTAAAGAATTCTCTGATAAATGTCTGCCGGAATTCAATCAGAAAAATTCAGAAGGAGCAGCACTTGTTGTAACTACATTTGTAAAAAATTGCGTGGGATTTGACAGATTATCAGGAGAGCCAGTCAATGAATGTGCCAACGGCTGGGGATATTATGATTTGGGGCTGCAAAATGAAAATTTTGTTCTTAAAGCCAAAGAATCGGGACTTGACACATTGATTATGGGAATTCGTGATGGTGAGGCAATAAGAGAATTTCTTAACGTACCCGAAACCGAACAGGTTGTTTCTGTAATTGCGGTTGGATATGCCGCTAAAGATTCCCATATGCCAAAACGAAAAAATGTTTCGGACATAACAAAGTTTTATTAAATAATATGGTAACAAAGTGCTATAATAGATTAAATACAGGTAGTGACATTAAATGAATTTGTCAATAAATTTGAATTAAAATAAAGTTTTAATATTAAATAGGTATTATTAAGGCAATGGAATGGTATTATGAAAACAAGAGAAGAAGCACTGGCATATGGCCTATCATTTAAGGATACATATATAGAAGCTCCGTTTCATGATGAAAACTGGCAGCTTGTGAGAGTAAAAAGCAATAAAAAAGCATTTTTGTGGGCTTATGAACGGAATGGTTATATTAATCTTAATGTAAAAGTTTCACCTGAGTGGAGAGATTTCTGGCGGAGTGCCTATGCTTCTGTAGTTGCGGGATATCATCAGAATAAGGAACATTGGAACACTATTATCCTTGATGGTTCAATACCGGATAAAGATATTAAAAGAATGATAGCGGAAAGCTATGACCTTGTATCTGACAGCCCGACAAAAAGAATATACAGTGCGGTTAAAAAGATTCCGAGAGGATGCGTAGCCACATATGGACAGATTGCCGAACTTGCAGGTGACAGAAAAATGGCACGTGCGGTTGGCAATGCATTGCATAAAAATCCTGATCCTGAAAATATTCCGTGCTATAGGGTTGTGAATTCCAAGGGAGAACTTTCGGGGGAGTTTGCGTTCGGAGGAGCAGGAAAACAGGCAGAACTGCTTGAAGCTGACGGAGTAGAAGTTATAAATGGAAAAGTTGATTTAAAGAAGTATGGCATGAATATTTATTTATAAAATTAAATCGACAATTTATATTTTATATGATAGACTTAAAAAGTAGCTTATATTAATGATTTATACGTTTTTTTTGGATAAGGGACAGAATATGGAGAAGAACAAGAGATATAGTACGAGTTTATTTGTTATATTATGCCTGCTGCTCAATCTTTCGGGCAAGTGTCTGGCACAATGGCTTAAGCTTCCTATATGGATGGATTCTTTCGGAACTATAGCCGCCACATATGTGCTTGGTCCTGTATGCGGTGTTATTGTCGGAGTTACCCTTAATACATTATATTCTATAATTTATTCCTGGACATATATTTGTTATGCTGTTGTAAGTGCTTTAATTGCAGTAATTGCAGGAGTGTGTATCAAAAAAGATTACATGAAAACACTTCTAGGAGCACTGACGGCAAGCTTCTATATTGCATTTGTATCTTGTGTAGTGTCTGTAATTTTCAATTATATTTTTTTCAATGGTTATACAAATAATATTTGGGGAGACGGAGTTATTGATTCCCTTATAAGCATAGGTTTTAATAATATTATAAGTTACGCTGCGGGAGAATTTTATGTTGATTTTCTTGATAAGGTTATAGCGGTATTAATTCTATTTGTTTTTGTGAAATTTGACAAAGGATGGAAAAGATTCGATAAAAGAGTAATATCGGTGTGTCTGATGTTTGCGTTGGCATCATCGGTTATAGCCCGGATTGGGCAGAATATGAATCTGTCAATAGAAGCACAGGCAAAAACCCAGAATGAACAACAAAAAGATTCTGATGTAATGGTACAATCAGATAACGATAAAATACAGGATTACAGTTCTTATCTTCAGACTGTGTACGGAAGAGAAAACGGAATACCGGGCGGCTGTGCCAATGATATTGTGCAGACAAATGACGGAATATTGTGGATAGGTACATACGGAGGACTTTACAGATATAACGGAAAAGAATTCGTATGGATTGATGAGTATGATTCGATAAAAAGCGTTAATTGTATGTATCTTGATGAAGAGGGCAGATTATGGATAGGAACCAATGATAATGGCTTGTCTATTATGATAAACGAACAGGTTGCCAATGTTGTATCGGAAAAAGATGGTTTATCTGATGATGCTGTAAAATGTATAACACAGGGAACAGATGGCTGTTATTACGTCGGAACAACAGGCAAGATGTCGGTATTATCCATGGCGGGCGGACTTTCCGTAAAAAAGGTAATAGATGACGTCACATATGCTGTAAGCATTGATGCCGACAAGAGTGGAAATGTTGCAGCGGTAAGTGATAGCGGAAAATTAAGCATAATAAGGGATACGGATGTAATATCGCAATATGTTCCGGCTGACGGAAGTACATATACAACCTGTACATTTGATGAAGATGGGATATTGTATGCAGGAACATCTGCAGATAGTATTGATGTATACAGAGTTGACGAAGGTATTCTTACGTTAATTGATAATCACAAATGTAATGAATTAAAAAATATAAAAAGCCTGAAATTTGTTGATAATATATCGTCAAGAGAAGAGATTTTATTCGTTTGTGCGGATAACGGAATAGGATATTATAACAACATCGGTGATTTTGTAAAAGTTAATACGGGAAATTTTAACAGCTCAATAGATAACATGACTTATGATTATCAGGGAAATCTTTGGTTTGTATCATCGCGACAGGGGATTTTAAGGCTCAGTAAATCAGCATTTACACAGCTCTACAATACATATGCTACAGACAGCTCGGTAGTTAATACCGTTACCTGGTGGAATGATGGATTTTACATAGGAACCGACAACGGATTATATGTTTCCAAAGATGAGAACACAAATATAAAAGGGAGAAGTATCACACCTGTTATTGATGTGTTAAACGGAGTTAGAATTCGCTGCTTAAAAGAGGACAGCAAAGGAAATCTGTGGATATGTACATCGCGAGCTGGCGTATATAAGCTGACAACTGACGGTGGTGTAAAAAAATATGATAAAAGCAACGGACTTAACGGCGAACTCTACAGAACGGTAACGGAATTGTCCGATAATACAATACTTGTTGCCGGGGATTCGGGAATGAGTTTTATAAAAGATGATGATTCAGTCTATAACATAGGAACACAGATGATAAACAGCAAGGTGCTGTGTACTTTGCAGGCAGATGATAAGACAATATTTGCGGGTACGGATGGAAATGGAATAGAAGTCATACGTGATGGTGTTATTGTGGGTAATTTCGGCAAAAATGAAGGACTTAGTTCGGGAGTTATTTTAAGAATGGTTGAGGACAGTTCCGGTGATGGCATATTTATTGTTACAAGCAACAGTATATGCTATATGGATAAGATACAAAATATACGTGTGCTTAAAAATTTTCCGTACTATAACAATTACGATATTGTCAATGGAAAAGATGGCATGCTGTTTGTTTTGAGTTCTGCGGGGATTTTTGTGGTAGATGAGAAAAAGCTGCTGTCAGGCGATGATGTGGAATATCGTTTGCTTAATAATCAGTCGGGACTTCAAAATGCAATTACGCCTAATTCATGGAATTACCTGGATAAAAATAACAATCTTTATATTTCAACGGAAGATGGCGTAATAGTTATAAACCTGGAAAATTACAGCTCTAATATCAGGTCATACCGAATACAGATGAAATCGATTCAGGTAGATGATGAACTTATCAGAGTAAGAAGAGGGGAAGATATATATATTAACAGCGGGGCACATGTTCTGGAAATGTTTCCGGAGATAGTTAATTATTCGGTAAATGTTCCGTATGTCAGTATATATTTGGAAGGTTATGACAGCGAGCCGAGGGTTATGCTTCAAAGTGAACTGAATAATATAGTATACAGAAATATACCTGTCGGAACATACAAATTTCATCTTGCAGTGCTTGATGATAAGGGAAAAGTGACGGTAACAGAAAATATATATACTATTATTAAAAAAGCCGAAATGTATGACAACTGGTGGTTTAAAATATATATGGTTGCTGTATTTGCAATTATAGTAGCATATATTACTTGGATAATATTTCATACACAGGTTAAAAGAACTCTTGATTTTCAGAAAAAAGAGCTTGAATTTGTCAAGAAGCAGCTTGAAATGGGTAACGAAACCGTTATGACAATAGCGAGGACCGTAGATGCAAAAGATATAAATACAAGTCAGCATTCATTAAGAGTTTCCGAATATTCCGTGCTTATAGCGAAAGCATTGGGCTACAACGAGGACGAATGTGAAAACCTGAAAAAAGCGGCACTTTTGCATGATATAGGAAAGATAGGTATTCCTGACAGAATTCTTAATAAGCCCGACAGACTTACTGATGAGGAATATGCACTTATGAAATCGCATGTTGAAAAAGGTGCACAGATACTTAAAAATTTCACGCTTATAAATCATGTTGAGGAAGGTGCGTTATATCACCATGAAAGATATGACGGAAGCGGTTATATGTATGTTCTTAAAGGTGAAGAAATACCGCTTAATGCAAGAATTATCGGAATTGCAGACGCTTTTGACGCGATGACGGCAAACAGAGTATACAGGAAAAAACTTGATAAGGATTATGTTATCAGAGAAATTAAACGTGGAAGCGGTACACAGTTTGACCCTAAACTTGTAGAAATAATGCTTGGTCTTATTGAAAAAGGCCTTATTGATATAGACAATCTGTATAAGGATGGTGAAAATCATGTGGAACAATGATATTAAAGAAAAGATAAAAAAAACACTGTCATATACAGCGAAAAGAGACTGCATAATAACATTGATAACATGTATAGTGGTAAGTATAGTTATAGGCGCATTTATTGTTTATTTAAGGCGTGATGAAGATAAAACCATAAAAGTAGGAGTTGTCTACGTCGGAGATGCAAGTACAATGTATACAAATAATTTTATAGAGGCATTGTCTGATATAGAACAGGAATATAATGGTAAAGTTGAAATTGTTTCTATGTATAATGTTGCCGAGGGAACCGAGAGGGACTATCTTGAGATGCTGGTCAGTGATGGTTGTAATATGATTTTTTCGACAAGTTATAATTACGGTGTGACTACAAAAGAATTGGCACAGAAATACCCCGAGGTGCAATTTTGCATGGCAACATGTTCCAATGCCAATGAAGAACCGTATCTGAAAAATTATCATACATTTATGGGAGCAATATATCAGGGTAGATATGCCGCAGGTGTGGCCGCAGGAATGAAGCTTAAAGAACTTATAGATGACGGCATAATTTCGGAGTCCGAGGCAAAAATAGGATATGTCGGTGCGTATCCTTACGCTGAGGTTATATCGGGATATACGGCATTTCTTCTCGGTGCAAGGTCTGTTGTGCCGCAGGCGGTTATGACCGTTAAGTATACAAATTCATGGAATGATTACCGTACCGAAAAGAAGTACGCTAGGGAATTAATAGACGAGCATTGTATAATTATATCGCAACATTCCGATACGACAGGTCCGGCTACCGCATGCGAAGAAACATCTTCAGATGTACCAGTATACAATGTGAGTTATAATCAGAGCATGCTCGACATTGCACCTACAACTTATCTGACAGGCTGCAAAATTAACTGGAAACCGTATATGAAATCAGCTATAGATGCAGTTCTTAATGATAAAGTGATAGAGAAGCAAGTTAAAGGCAATGTAAACGGAAATGATGTCGGCGCGGGATTTGACGAGGAATGGGTATCAATGCTGGAATTCAATGATATAGCTGTTGCAAACGGCACCAAAGAGAGGGTGAAAAAGGTTATTGAACAGTTTAAAAAGGGCAATATAAATGTATTTCAGGGTGACTATATCGGAGTAAATCCTGATAATCCGTCAGAAAAGATAGATTTAAAAGAAGGATATATTGAAAATGAGTACAGTTCAGCCCCGACATTTAAGTATATATTAAAGGATATAATTACTGTTGAGTAATCGCTTTTTATATTGGCTGGGGGTAAAAATCCAATATTGTTAAAAATTATCATCTGCTTATAATTGTGCCTACAAGATGTGGAACAGGCAGAGACTGTTAAGTTTTAGCGGTTTTTTGATATAATTCAGTATATACTTTTAATGAAATGCATTGCAAAAAGCAATACACTGTGGTACATTAAAACAAACAGGAGGTGTATATTATGGCAGCAAAAACAGCAAATGTTACAGCACGTATTCAACCAAATATAAAAGAACAGGCAGAAGCGATTCTGGAAAGGCTAGGGATTCCTGTATCTGTATTTATTGATATGACATACAGGCAGGTTATTATGAGGGATGGAATACCTTTTTCTCTGGATATTCCGGATAAGCTTATTACAAGAGATACATTAACAAAAACGGAATTTGATACTATGATGCAAAATGGTTTATCACAGGCTAAGCGAGATGATTCTGTTTCTGTTGAGGAGGCTTTCAGTCAGTTGAAAAAGGGAATTTAATGTATGGATAATGAATATGAAGTAAAAGTTACCAGGCAGGCATTAGAACATATGAGGGGAATTGTACATTATATTTCATATGACCTTATGAATCCGAAAGCTGCTGATAATTTATTGGATGATTTGAAATCGTCAATACTGAAATTGTCAGTTTTACCAAAGAAACACCCATTGATAGAAGAAGAACCGTGGAGAAGCGAAGGTGTACGTAAAATTATAGTGAAAAATTTTTTGGTGTATTACTGGATAGACGATGAATGTAACAAAGTTTATGTAACAGCAGTGATTTATAATAAGAGAGACCAGATAAAACAACTGAAAAATATGGATATGCAATAAAAACTGCCTATATGAAAAACCGCTGAGACCGTGGAGTTTCAGCGGTTTTTTGTTTGGGACTGTCTCTGAATCTCAAAAATCCCCAAAATCTTCTTGTTATATGACAGTATTAGTGCTATTATCAAGTTAAAAAGTTAGAACTATCTAACTAAAGACAGACACAACATACTATCTAATATGAGTAAAATAAAACAAGGAGGAGTCTATGTTTATAAATATAAAAGATGCAAGAAAGCATTATGGTGAGGGTGAGACACTGGTTAATGCACTTGATGGGGTAAGCCTCTCATTGAATGAGGGCAGAATATACGTTATCCTGGGACCGTCAGGCTCGGGGAAAAGTACTCTTCTTAATATGATAGGCGGACTTGATTCACTTGATTCAGGCGAAATCACGATTGCAGACAGGAATATAAGCGGCAGTGATAAGAAAAAACTTATTGATTACAGATGTGAAGATGTGGGTTTCGTTTTTCAGTTTTACAACTTGATTCCCGACCTTACAGTGCAGGAAAATATAGAGGTTGTATCGGATATTTCAAAGAATCCTCTTGATATAGAAGAAGTTATGACGGCACTCGACATAGAAAAATACAGAAATCGTTTTCCAAAAGAACTTTCAGGCGGACAACAGCAGAGAGCCGCAATTGCAAGAGCACTGATAAAAAATCCGAAGATACTCTTGTGCGATGAGCTTACAGGTGCACTTGATTCAAAATCATCAAGAAGCGTGCTCAAATTCATAGAAAAAATCAACGAACAATTTAAGACCACAATAATAATCATAACGCATAACGAAGCCATTGCAGATATGGCGGATTCGGTTATAAGAATAAAGGACGGACGCATTGCGGATTATACCGAAAATTCACATAAACTTTCGGCAGAAGAACTTGCGTTATAATTTACGCGTAAAAGTGTTGTGACCGCTTCGTATGTATACACGGACACGGGCGGATATGGCAGTTATGTGCAAATAGTGATTATAAGGAGGTCAAAAAATGACTCTTAACAAGAGATATTTACGAAATATTAAAGAAAATCTGTCTTTCTATATTGCATCATCAGTGCTTACGGTTGTTGCACTGCTTTTGTTTTATCTTTTTTACATAGCGGGAAGCGGAATCAAAAAATACGGAGATGAATTTTTTGAAAAATATAATCTTGAAGATGCCACATTTACAACATATCTGGAAATTCCCGATGAAAAGAATTCCGATATAGAAAATAAATACAATGTTATATTTGAAAAAGAACATTTTGTTAATATAAACGAAGATGATTATAAAGTCAGAGTTTTTAAGGCAAATAAAAAAATTGATTTGTATGAAATTGTTGATGGTGAAGATGTATCGAAAGACGATGAAATTGTTATATCAAAAGGTTATGCTGTCAGCCAAAATATAAAAATAGGCGACAAAGTTAAGATTAAGGGCAATGAATATACGGTTACAGGTAAATTTCTTCGCCCTGATTATCTTTATATGCTTGAAAACAGCTGTTATTGTCAGAAGAAAAACTGAAAAAGTAGATATGGTAGAGAGTCTTAAAGATAACAGGGAGTGATAATTATGAATAATGAGAAAAAAATAAAACCTGTGCTTAACGGAACGGCGGAGACAATGTTACAGTGCTTTTATGCAAGGGCAATGCACAGTAAAAATCCAAAAAATAAATTTCACGACGCAAAAGCCGAAGAACTCGTGGAAAAGATAGATTATGATTTCAGCAACGCCAAAAAAGATACGGCGATGAGCGGAGGTATTGTTGCAAGAAGTGTTGTATTTGACGAACTAGTTGGAGATTTTATTTCAAAAAATCCCGACTGTACGGTTGTAAATATTGCTTGCGGGCTTGATACGAGGGCATACCGCATGGATAATGGATTGTTGACCTGGTACAATCTCGATTTGCCTGAAACTATAGAAGTGCGGGATTCCGTATACAACGAATCGGGCAGAATATCTACGATTGCTTGTTCCGTACTTGATAAAGCATGGGTGAATCAGGTTAAAGTGAGAGGAAAAATGCTTTTTATTATTGAGGGACTTACAATGTATATGTCTGCCGATGAGGTGAAGACAATGCTTGGGATTATAAGGGATAATTTTGATAATGCATATGTGTGCATGGAAACATTATGCCCTTTATTTGTAAAAAAAGAAGGCATCGAGAAATCAATAAAAGCCACAGGTGCAACATTTACATGGGGTGCCGACAAATTTGAAGATTTAAAGGATATTGCTGTGGGGTTTAAAAAAGTCAAAAACGACAATATAGCAAGAGGAATGGCGACACTTAATCCTGCATATAAGCTTGTGACATGGATGCCCGTAGTAAAAAGATTTGCGGAAAAAATTCTTGTGTTTGAGAAAGAATAATGTCGTTACATATATTATCGGTATTCATCCTGAAGTTTTGTGGTTGATGCTTCTTTTCCGAATACACCTGCATTTCCTATGCATCCTGAACATCTGGCAGTCTGTTCACATTGAAAGCAAAACATTTCTTTATCCATTAAGTTGAAGTTGCAAAGAAAGAGGTGTTTGAGGTTGGATTTAATTACGTCGTTGTGATTTAAAAAAGTAGGACAGTTTTTATATGGAAATCTGCCGCTTTTTCTGGTAAAATAATAGAAAAATTTATACGAGGAGAATTTTAATGAAAATAGGTATTTTAGGATATGGAAATCTTGGAAGAGGTGTAGAATGTGCAATTAAGCAGAATCCTGATATGGAACTTGCAGCTGTTTTTACGAGACGTGCACCGGAAACAGTGTCAATTCTTACAGAGAGTGCAGCAGTTTGTTCTGTTGATGACATTGCACAGTGGAAAGATAAAATTGATGTTATGATTCTTTGTGGTGGAAGTGCAACAGATTTGCCGGTTCAGACACCTGAGTATGCAAAGATGTTTAATGTTGTTGACAGTTTTGATACACATGCTAGAATTCCTGAACATTTTGCTAATGTTGACGCATCTGCAAAGGAAAGCGGACATGTCGGAATTATTTCCGTTGGCTGGGACCCGGGAATGTTTTCTTTAAACCGTATGTATGCAAATGCAATTTTACCTGAGGGACGTGATTATACATTCTGGGGAAAAGGTGTAAGTCAGGGCCATTCAGATGCAATCCGCCGAGTTGAAGGTGTTAAGGACGGAAAGCAGTATACAATTCCTGTAGAATCAGCTCTTGAGGCTGTAAGAAATGGTGAGAATCCTGAACTTACTACAAGGCAGAAACATACAAGAGAGTGTTTTGTTGTTCTTGAAGAGGGGGCTGATGCAAAAAAGGTTGAAGAAGAAATTAAGAATATGCCAAACTATTTCGCAGAATACGATACCACAGTGCATTTTATCAGCGAAGAGGAATTAAAGAAGAACCACAGCGGAATCCCACACGGTGGATTTGTTATCCGTTCAGGTAAGACGGGCTGGAATCAGGAAAATAATCATGTTATTGAGTATAGCTTAAAGCTTGATTCAAATCCCGAATTTACATCATGTGTCATTGTGGCATATGCAAGAGCTGCATACCGTCTTTACAAAGAAGGTCAGAGCGGCTGTAAGACTGTATTTGATATTGCACCTGCATATCTGAGTGCAAAAGACGGAGCAGAGCTTAGGAAGACACTCCTGTAATTATAATCATAGCAATTTAAGGAGAGTATTTAAAATGGAACATATATCAAGAAATGCTGCATTTGAATTACTAAAAAAATACAACAAAGATCCTTTTCACATTCAGCATGCACTTACTGTTGAGGCAGTGATGAAATGGTATGCCAATGAATTAGGATATGGTGATGATGCACAATATTGGGGAATTGTAGGACTTCTACATGATATTGATTTTGAACTTTATCCCGACCAGCATTGTATAAAGGCACCTGAATTGTTAAGAGAGGGCGGTGTGTCAGAAGATATTATTCATGGAGTTGTTTCCCATGGTTATGGGATAACAGTTGATGTTGCACCGGAACATGAAATGGAAAAAGTGCTTTTTGCGGCAGACGAGCTAACAGGTCTTATATGGGCAGCAGCTCTTATGCGTCCGTCAAAGAGCACAAAAGACATGGAACTTAAATCATTAAAAAAGAAATATAAGAGCAAAGGTTTTGCAGCAGGCTGTTCAAGAGAGGTTATTGAACGCGGTGCACAACTGCTCGGCTGGGAACTTGAAAAACTTCTTACAATGACACTTGCAGCAATGGCAGCATCAGAGGATACAATTAATGAAGAAATTGAGAGCATGAATGCAAATGGCAGTAATTGAACTGGAAAAAAACATTTCATATATAGAGCCGACGCAAAATCCATTGTCGGCAAATGTCGTGCTGATTGAAGGAGAAAATAATCTGTGGCTGTACGATGTCGGAAATAATCCGTGTGTGTCACAGATTATATCTGCTTTTAACACTTCAAATAAGAAGATAAATGTGATTTTGTCTCATTTTCATGCAGACCATATAGGTAATCTTGATAAAATCAGCTATTCAAATGTGTATCAGGGCAGATTGACTTATAAATATACGAAAACAGGTGAAATACTGGAAAATGATTTGTATTTTCGTGATGGTAATATGAATCTTCATATTTTTCCACTCCCGTCAAGTCATGCCAAAGGTTCTCTGGCATTAGAAATAAATGAAAAATACTGTTTTTTGGGAGATGGTGTTTATGCAATGCAAAAAGGTGAAAAAAGGCTTTATAATGCAGGAATTCTTAAAGAAGAAATTGAAATTTTAAAAAATATAAAAGCACAACATTTTATGCTTAGCCACAGAAATCCTTTTGATAATTCAAAGGATTCGGTTATAAGGCTGCTGGATGGGATATATGCCAAAAGAAAAAGCGGAGAGCCGTATATTTCCGGCATTGATGGGGAATGAGAGGTATTAAGTTAGTCGTATCAGAAAGTATGCAGAGTATATTTATGTAATCTGCACACTTTACATTTACACAAAATAGGTATACTATATAATTAAAATTCCACTATATACAGGAGGAGAATTATGAATTATTCTATTAATACAAAATGCGTACAGGCAGGTTATACACCGGGCAATGGCGAACCAAGACAGATTCCTATTATCCAGTCAACAACATTTAAGTATGATACAAGCGAAGATATGGGAAAGCTTTTTGACCTTGAGGCATCAGGATATTTTTATACAAGATTGCAGAATCCGACCAATGATTATGTAGCTTCAAAGATTGCAGCACTTGAGGGTGGTACAGCGGCAATGCTTACTTCATCAGGTCAGGCAGCCAATTTTTTTGCGTTGTTTAATATATGCGAAGCAGGAAGCCACATTGTTTCTTCATCATCTATTTATGGTGGAACATTTAATCTTATTGAAGTAACTATGAAAAAAATGGGCATAGATGTGACATTTGTAGACCCTGATTGCACAGATGAGGAACTTAATGCTGCATTTAAGGATAATACAAGAGCTGTTTTTGGAGAGTCAATAGCCAATCCGGCACTTACAGTTCTTGATATAGAGAAATTTGCAAAAGCAGCACATGAACATGGTGTACCGCTTATTGTAGATAATACATTCCCTACTCCGGTTAATTTAAGACCTATAGAATGGGGAGCTGATATTGTTACACATTCTACAACAAAATATATGGACGGACATGGCGCAGCTGTAGGCGGTGCGATTGTAGACAGTGGTAAGTTTGACTGGATGGCACATGCTGACAAATTTCCGGGACTTTGTACTCCTGATGAGTCATATCATGGAATTACATATGCAGAGAAGTTTGGTAAAGAGGGTGCGTTTATAACTAAGTGTACTTCACAGCTTATGAGGGATTTGGGCTGCATTCAGTCACCTCAGAATGCTTTTATTTTAAATCTCGGTCTGGAGTCACTTCATGTGCGTATGCCAAGACATGTTGAGAACGGACAGGTTGTTGCAGAATTTCTTGAGAAGCAGGATAAGGTTGAATTTGTCAATTATCCGGGACTTCCATCGAATAAATATTATGAAATAGCAAAGAAATATATGCCAAACGGAGGTTGTGGTGTAGTTTCCTTTGAATTAAAAGGTGGAAGAGAAGCAGCAGAAAAGTTCATGAAGAATCTTAAACTTGCAGCAATTGAGACTCATGTAGCTGATGCGAGAACATGCTGCCTTAATCCTGCAACATCAACACACAGACAGATGAATGATGAACAGCTTGCAGCGGCGGGAATTCCAGCGGGACTTATACGTATATCATGTGGTCTTGAAGATAAGAATGATTTGATTGCCGATATCAAGCAGGCACTTGATGCTATTTAATAAAAATTTAATAAACATCTTCAAATAAGCTTGAAGAGCATGTTAATTAAGTAATATTTCAAAAGGAGAAGCTCACGGGCTTCTCCTTTTTGGACTCAGGTTATTCATTATATTAAAATCTTGCAAGCATACGGCTTAGGATTTTATCGCATATAAATGTATAAGCAGAACTAAAGATATTTGCACTTATTCTTAAAATAACAGCGTATTGGGCACCGAAAAGCCCTGCTGCAATAGATAGTGCACCAAATGTATTAAAAGCTGTCTGCCATGCATATCCTGCTGAATATCCCACACCGATACCACCGATTATGCCTATATAAGGGTACATTGATGAAGGCAGTACATAGTAAAGGACAAGGAAAAGAAGGCATCCGACTATATTAAAAAGTCCTCTTTTCACAGCTCTTGGCTTTATGTCATTTGAAAATGGAAGGCAGACTGACATACAGGCGATACCTGCCCACATGGCACGAGGGAGGTTGAGCAGTGACATTGCAAGTATTGAACTTGATACAATAAAAGTTAGTTTAATATACCATTTTGTGCGTGATGAAGTAATATTAAATTCTGAAAATAAATTTTTAAAAGTACGATGGTAAGGTCTGTTTTTCTGATTTTTGTAAAAAACAATCATGCATATAAGCATGCCTGCTGACAAACCTGCAATTCGCATAAGATAATCGTGTCCGCTTACATCATATCCCAGAAGCAGGAGATAACTGAGAACAAATGTTGAATGGTTATACATAATGACATTATGGCAGCTGAAAATCATAAGGAGCATTATACATAAGAAATTAATAAAAAATGCCGGTATGGCAGGCACCATATTTGCAAGACGTGGACCGGCAGCTAATATTACAAATATACCTGCAATTGAAATAAGTCCGTGATTTGTCTGAATACCAAAATCAGCCTGTCTGAGTACAAGTACAGAAAGCAGAACGCATACACCAACGACGCTGTTACTGTTTCCTGTCAACATACTGAAAATAGTTACAATTGCAACGCAGAATATCATTACAAGATAAACCTTGAAATTATATATTAAAATATGTCTGAATTTTTCTTTTTTGTCATGTGTATTTTTGATTAATTGCTTAGAACCTGCAGAACTAAGCTGTAATTCCTGATAAAATGTCATAGAAATCTCCTTGTGATGATGTAAAAATAATCCCCACAATAGACAGGGTTGAATAATATAACATTAATGACGGATTATGTCAAATAATTTTAATTTTACATGTAAAATTTTAGATGCAAATTTAAATAATAAGTACCAATGCAAAAATAAAAGTTATATAATAAAATTATAGGGAAGAAGGGGAATGACAGCTGCCTGACAAAAAAGGGAGAGAGTATCAGGACAGCTATCGGAGTTTATGAAAAGGTTTTATCTAATGTCTTTCGACATTGTCTATATTACAGATAAAATGTGATTAATAATTGTTGATTTTATGAAAAAATTGTGAAAAACATGAAGTGTCTCGAAGAAAACAAAAAACAGGATACAGAAAGGCGGTTAATATGAAAGTTGGAATTATAGGAATGGGAAATATGGGTGCAAAATATGCCCTGATGATAGCAAAAGGTGATGTCAAAGGCATGGAACTTGCTGCGATAACAAGAGTTACTGATGAAAGATGGGATATGATTAGACAATATGTTTCACCTGAACTTATGAAGTTTAATTCGGGTGACGATATGTATGCCGCCATAGATGACAACAGTTTGTCAGTGGATGCAGTAATAATAGTAACACCACATTATTCACATGAAGAACTTGTTAAGAAAGCGTTTGAACGTGGAATAAGTGTACTTTGTGATAAACCTGCAGGAGTTTATTCAAGACAGGCAAGAAGTATGTGGGAGGCATATCAGAGTGCAAAAAAAAGCTGTCCGAAACTTCAATACGGATTTATTTTCCATCAGAGAACATTTCCTGTTTATAGAAAAATAAAAGAAATAATCGATAATAAAACGTATGGTAATATTAAAAGGGTAAACTGGGTTATTACAGACTGGTACAGACCTGATGCATATTATGAATCTGGTAAATGGAGAGCAACGTGGAAATATGACGGAGGAGGAACTCTGCTTAACCAGTGTCCTCATAATCTTGATTTATTGTCATGGATATGTGGAAATCCTTCAGATGTTGCCGGATTTTGCAGCGAAGGCAAGTATCATCCGATAGAGGTAGAAGATGATGTCACGGCATATATGGAATGGGAGAATGGTGCAAGCGGAGTGTTCATTGCATCAACAGGCGAGGCACCCGGTGTCAACAGGCTGGAGATAAGTCTTGATAATGCTCTTCTTGTATGTGACAAAGGCCAGCTTCGTGTATGTGAACTTGACAAGCCGGAAATAGAATACAGAAGAGGAAATAGTGATTTATTTGCTAAGCCAAAGTATGAGTGGAAAGATATAAATACAGAGCCAAATGATGGTGCATATGAAAAACTACTGACAGAATATGCAGCGGGAAGGTGTGTTGCAAATGGAGACGAAGCTATTAACAGTCTTTATTTATCCAATGCTATATACCTTTCATCATGGAAAAACAGAAAAGTTGCATTGCCTGTAAGTGGCAGCAGATATGAACTTATGTTTGAAAAACAGTTTGAAAAAGAACTTGAAAAAAAGATTAATAAAGCTATAAGATGTAAGTGATAGAATAGCAGAAGCCGCGGTTTTATATAACTGCGGCTTCTAAAGATTTTTCGAGATTTTTCAATTCTTTTAATTCTCTTATTGTAAAATATCCACATACAATGGCGGCGGCTGCATCGGCGATAGGACCTGCATACATTACGCCATCAATTCCCATAAAAATAGGGAAAATAATTATAAGCGGAAGCAGGAACAATATCTGTCTTGTAAGTGACATAAATACACCAAGTCTTGATTTACCTATAGAATTAAAGAAATTTGATGTTACAGGCTGTATTCCGTTGATGATTGTCAAAAACATATATATTCTGAAATACCTTTCAGAAAACTTAAAATATAATTCACTTCCGTTACCGAATATACTGATAATCTGGCGTGGAAATACCTGAAAACATACAAATGCAATAAGCGATAAACCGGAAGCTGTAGCAAGTGCCAGCAGATATGTTTTACGTACACGTTTATATTTTTTTGCTCCGTAATTAAAGCCGATAACAGGCTGTGTTCCCTGAGATATTCCGATTACAAATGACATAAATATCATATTTACTTTTGTGATAATTCCGGCACATGCGAGAGGAATATCACCGCCATATACAGACATTGCACCATAATGTGCAAGTGTGTTATTCATTACAATCTGAACGACTGTCATTGCAATCTGGTTGAAACATGCACTTGCTCCGAGGATAAAAATATTTTTCCAATGATGCAATGAAACTGTAAAGCTGCTTTTGCTTAATTTTATATTTTTAAAATGAAACATATAGCGTAAACTTATGCAAAATGAAATTATCTGTCCAATAATAGTTGCAAGTGCGGCACCTGTCATTCCCATCTTAAATACAAATATGAAGACAGGATCAAGAATTGTATTTACAATTGCACCGATAAGCATTGATGTCATTGAATAGTTTGGACTACCATCTGCGAGAATCAGCTTGCTCATTCCTGTATTGGCTATCAGAAATGGAAAGCCTATAGCAGTAATACGCGTATATGCCTCTGCATATGGAAGTACATCAGGTGTTGCACCGAAAAATTTAAGCATTGGCGTAAGGAATATGGTGGTTATAAGAAATAAAAATATTCCCATTATAGCCATAAGAATTATTCCATTTCCGGCATATTTTTCTGATTCTTTCTTTTCACCTGCACCAAGATGCAGTGAGTAATTGGTTGCACAACCAATTCCGAGCAGGAGTGATATAGCCGTGCATGTTGTTGATAGTGGAAATGCAATATTTGTTGCTGCATTTCCAAGCATACCGATACCCTGACCGATAAAAATCTGATCGACGATGTTGTATAACGCAGTAACAAGCATTGATATAATACATGGAATTGCAAATCCTACAAGAAGTTTTCCCTCGTTTTTGTACCCGAGTGGATTTTCATTTTCATTATTGATGCTCATTGTGTGTTATCCTTTCTGATAAAATAATCAATTATTCTTCAAATGAAACAATCTGTGTTGCATTATTATAACCCAGCTGCTGCATTTTTTTCTGGAGATTATTAAGAGCTTTATCATATTTTAAGAAAGCATCATATGTATCGTTAAAATATGAGAGAGCTTTTTTGTCGTCCCCATCTTCTTTTGCCTGCCATGATAGAGTGGCAAAGTGATGAAGAACTTCATGTGTTTTGACAAGCAGACCAAATTCCGGACTTTCAGTAAGACGGCTGTCAGTCTGGCTGTTCAGCCATTTTCCAAGCTTGCATCCCAAAGGGTTATCAACCTGTTTTTTCTTTAAGTGTTCAAATCCGACAATATTGTTGTATACACGCCATGTAAGAACATAGTAATCTACTTCAAATACACGCATCCAGTCCTGCTGTGTGATATTAGAACATCCACGAACCAGGTCACTTCTGGTCTTGTCAAGATAACGTCCTAATTTAAATACACGTTGTCCTGATTGTATACATTCATCAGATAAAATGTTATAACTTTGAGAAATATTTTCAATTTGTTTTGCTAATGATTTTGTTACACCGGTCTGCGTGTCAATGTCGTTAAATATACTGTCAACGCTTACGCTTATGTTGTCCATCTGGCCATTCATCTGCTGTATGGCGGCAAGCGACTGCTCAACTTTCTTATTTCCTTCTCCAAGTGTGAGAGTTGTCTCATCCATTGCAGAGGCAAGTGAGTCAATGCTTTCTCTTAATTCAGCAACATATTTTACAATATCTTCGGCTGATTGTGAAGTGTTTGAAGATAAAATTCTTACCTGTTCGGCAACGACAGAAAAGCCTTTTCCGGCTTCACCTGCTCTTGCAGCTTCAATAGAAGCATTTAAAGCAAGAAGATTACTCTGGCTTGCGACATTTTGGACAATGTCAACAATTTCTTCTATTTTATTGATTTTTCCTTTGAAATCCTGGACATTCTGATTGATAGTGTTGATTTTTTCAGATGATTTATTGACAGCTTTAATACTGTCATTCATGTCTGTAGTTATATTTTGTGAAACTGATAGAATTTTGTGAGTGTTTGTGCGGATATCTCCCATTGCATCAGAAATGTTTTCAATAGAGCTTTCGAGATGCTGGCTGGAATTTTCCATGTGCTGTATTGATTTTGTCTGTGATTCGACCTGTTCCAGAGTATTCTTTATAAGAGTGTTGTCACCGATAACACCCATTGTTTCATTGAGACGCATTACAACAGGGTTATTTACTTCTGTAAAAACATGCAGCATTTTATTGAGTTTTTCACCATATTCGGGGTTGTTAAAGTCAACAGGATTAACACCGCTGAAGTTACCTGCAATAATTTTATCAATAGTATCAAGTATCTGTACCGCATCATGGTCAGACAAAATCTCATCCTTTTTTTTCCTTTTAAACATGCAAAATCTCCCTATATATTATATTAAATTGTTCACTGAGTTACTTTGTAAATTATTATAACATGTAACTGGTGATAAAGTATTATTTTTTTAAAAATTTGATAAAAGTGTCAATATTTTCTGTAATAATTACGTATTTTTTTGTTTTATTGGTTGACTTTAAAGAATCATAGGATTAAAATATCTCCGTTTGGTCTGTGTCTTGATGCAGGTGTTTAATATACAAAAAGGATGAAAGAGGAAAAAATATGCTTGACAGTGATTTGGAGATTATGAAAAAAGCGGCTTTTAACAAGGCTGATATTTGTAATAATCATTTGGGAAAATATTTTATAAGGGCGATTGTGGCAGGATTTTTCATAGTTGTTGCAACTATGCTTTCTAATGTGACAGCAGCAGTTTTGTTAAAAACATATCCGCAGTTTGGAAAACTTATAAGTTCAATATTTTTCTCAATTGCAATAATTCTCGTTGTTTTTATCGGCGGAGAACTTTTTACCGGAAATAATATGGTAATGGCGATGGGTGTGTATACAAAGACATGTAAAGTGTCAGATATGATAAAGACTTGGGTTATAAGTTATATAGGTAATTTTGTGGGTTCATTTATATTAGGCGGACTTTTTGTATGGAGTAATGCCTCACATCAGATTCTTGTTGATTATTACAGAAGTTTTATATATACAAAACTTGATGCTACACCGATGGAATTGTTTGTACGTGGCGTTTTGTGTAATTTTCTTGTATGTCTTGCTGTCTATACGGGTATGAAATTAAAGAGTGAGAGCGGTAAGATGATAATGATGTTTTGTATTATTACGGCGTTTGTTCTGGCAGGGTTTGAGCACTGCGTTGCCAATATGGGAACATTTACAATAGGGTATATGCTTCTTGGTGATATTGGAACGGCAGCAGTAATAAAAAGCCAGTTTTTTGTTACACTTGGAAATATAGTTGGTGGTGCAGTTCTTCTGGCATTTCCGTTAAAGCAGATGAGTGCAGAGCACTAGAAAAAGCAAGTGTAAGCAAGAAAATTTTTGTTTGACTTTTCAACAAAATAGAAATATAATGACTTCTAAACGAGTAGCAGACTAGCGTAAATCCAGTTTTGCTACTCTTTTTTTGTGCACATGCTGTTGCACATTATGAAAATATATAATGCATTTTAAAGTGTGTAGCTTATCAGCGTAAGTCCAGCTTATGAGGTAAGTACACACTTTTTTTATGCAGAAAAAGGAGGCTAAATCCTCTCCTCACCAAGGGGTTCGGATTTTGCTTCGCAAAACAAGGAGGCTGAATCCTCTCCTCATCAAAGGGTTCGGATTTTGCTTCGCAAAACAAGGAGGCTAAATCCTCTCCTCACCAAAGGGTTCGGATTTTGCTTCGCAAAACAAGGAGGATTGTAAAATGGCAGAAAGTAACAAGATGAAGAAGATGCCGGTAAATAAGCTCATGGTTCAGATGGGAATACCGATGATATTATCTATGGCATTGCAGGCGGTTTACAACATTGTGGACAGTGCCTTTGTTGGAAACATGAGAACAGGAAGTGAGGCGGCACTAAATGCACTGACACTTGTGTTTCCGGTTCAGATGCTCATGGTAGCAGTTGGAATCGGAACAGGTGTTGGAACAAATGCACTTCTAGCAAGAACACTTGGACAGGGAAATGGTAAAAAAGCAGCAAAAGTTGCGGGAAATAGTTTGTTTCTTGGAGTGATTATTTATGCGGTGTGCCTGTTGTTTGGAATTTTTGGGGTAAGAGCATATATTTCATCACAGACAATTGACACTGAGGTTATTTCAATGGGAATAGACTACTTAAGAATATGCTGCGTAATTTCATTTGGAATTATATTCTTTTCATTATTTGAAAAACTCTTACAGGCAACAGGACGTTCACTATATTCTACAATCGGTCAGATTGTGGGGGCAGTGGTGAATATTATTCTTGATCCAATTATGATTTATGGTATTGGACCGGTTCCTGAAATGGGAGTGAAGGGAGCAGCATATGCAACTGTTATTGGACAGGTTGCGTCTGCAATATTATTGTTAGTATTTCATATGAAACTAAATAAGGAAATTGAACATGATGTAAAGTATATGAAGCCGGATAGCGGAATAATCAAGGAAATATATGCAATTGGACTTCCTGCAATTATTGCACAGGCACTTATGTCTATTATGGTATATGTGATGAATCTGATTTTGAAATTCAGTCCTTCCGCACAGACAGCATATGGATTGTTCTATAAAGTACAGCAGTTTGTATTGTTTCTTGCATTTGGGCTTAGAGATGCAATCACGCCGATTATTGCATTTGCTTATGGTATGAGAAGTAAAAAGAGAATTCAGGATGGCATCAGGTATGGACTGCTCTATACAGTTGTACTAATGATTCTAGGAATTGCAATTACAGAAATTTTCTCTGGAGCTTTTGCAACTTTGTTCAATGCAGGACAGTCAAGGGAATATTTTATCGG
>OHRI01000349.1_pt1 | contig 37725 bp, 30 predicted proteins | sample 1578421 | NCBI WGS metagenome assembly OHRI01 (sample SAMEA3879598, study PRJEB24766) | human gut metagenome | biome: human-associated habitat; feature: feces | place: USA | collected 1985/1987 | reverse complement strand
CAGGTTACAAACCCGCCGATTGACGCAATCCGTGAGGAAGTTGTAACATCAACAACAATTTATATCGGTGAGGACGGCAACATCCTTGAGGAGCGTCCCGAAAACTGCAAGGTTATGAAGATTCACAACCCGATTCTTACATCAACCGATATTCTCAAAATCAAGAATATGCACATTCCGGGCTTTAAGGTTGCGGTTATCCCGATTCTCTACTACAAGAACACAAGACTTTCAAAGGCTGTTAAGCGACTTTTCATTGAAGCTGACAAGGCTTACAATGACGGTGCAAATATTCTTATCCTCTCCGACAGAGGAGTTGACGAAAACCATCTTGCAATTCCGTCACTTCTTGCAGTATCCGCTCTTCATCAGCACCTTGTTGCAACAAAGAAGAGAACCTCACTTGCAATGATACTTGAAAGCGGTGAGCCGAGAGAAGTTCATCATTTTGCAACACTTCTCGGCTACGGTGCAAGTGCAATCAACCCGTATCTTGCTCAGGAAACAATCCACGAGCTTATCGGTGATGACCTTCTTGACAAGGACTACTACGCAGCAGTTGACGATTACAACAGCGCAGTTCTCCACGGCATCGTAAAGATTGCGTCAAAAATGGGTATTTCAACAATCCAGTCATATCAGGGCTCACAGATTTTTGAGGCTATCGGTATCGGCAAGGATGTTATTGACGAATACTTCACAGGCACAGTCAGCAGAATCGGCGGTATCACAATCAAGGATATCGAAAAGAATGTTGACAAGCTTCACACAGCGGCATTTGATCCGCTTGACCTCGGTGTAAGCGATGAGCTTGAATCCCGTGGTTCACACAAGTTCAGAAGCGGCAAAGAGGAACACCTCTACAATCCGCAGACTATATATATGCTCCAGCAGGCAACAAGAACAGGCGACTATGAGCTTTACAAAAAGTATTCTCATATGATTTCCGAAGAAATGGATCCTGTAAATATCAGAGGTCTTTTCGACTTCAACTTTGCAGAAACTCCTGTTCCGCTTGATGAGGTTGAAAGCGTTGATTCAATCGTAAAGCGTTTCAAGACAGGCGCTATGTCCTACGGTTCAATCTCACAGGAGGCTCACGAAACACTTGCGATTGCAATGAATCAGCTCCACGGCAAGTCAAACTCCGGTGAGGGCGGTGAAAGCCTTGAACGACTTCTCACAAAAGGACAGAAGGTTGACAGATGTTCTGCAATCAAGCAGGTTGCGTCAGGTCGTTTCGGTGTTACATCAAGATACCTCACATCTGCAAACGAAATTCAGATTAAAATGGCTCAGGGTGCAAAGCCGGGCGAAGGCGGACATCTTCCGGGCAAAAAGGTTTATCCCTGGATTGCAAAAACCCGTCATTCAACACCGGGTGTATCGCTCATCTCTCCCCCACCGCACCACGACATTTACTCAATTGAGGACCTTGCACAGCTTATCTACGACCTCAAAAATTCTAACAAAGATGCAAGAATCTCTGTTAAGCTCGTTTCGGAATGCGGTGTAGGTACGGTTGCCGCAGGCGTTGCAAAAGCAGGTGCAGGCGTAATCCTTATTTCAGGTTATGACGGCGGTACAGGCGCTGCTCCGAGAAACTCAATCTACAATGCAGGTCTGCCGTGGGAACTCGGTCTTGCCGAGGCTCATCAGACACTCATTATGAACGACCTTCGTAACAAGGTTGTTATTGAAACCGACGGTAAGCTTATGAACGGCCGTGATGTTGCAATTGCCGCAATGCTCGGTGCAGAGGAATTTGGTTTTGCAACTGCTCCGCTTGTAACTCTCGGTTGTGCAATGATGAGAGTATGTAACCTTGATACCTGCCCGTTCGGTGTTGCCACACAGAACCCCGAACTCAGAAAGAGATTCTGCGGCAAGCCCGAATATGTAATAAACTTTATGAAGTTTGTAGCAAGCGAACTTCGTGAATATATGTCAAAGCTCGGTGTAAAAACCGTTGATGAGCTTGTCGGAAGAATTGACCTCATCAAGAGAAAAGAAGGCATCACAGGACAGGCTGCCGAGGTTGACCTTTCTAACATTCTTGATACAAACTTTGTTTCGGAAAAGGTTGAATACAACAAAAAGAGCCTTTATGATTTCAAGCTCGAATCAACACTTGACGAGAGAATCCTCTGCAAAGAATTTGCAAAGGTTCTTGCAAAAGGCACAAAGAAAAAGGTTGAAGTCAATGTTAAGAACACAGACCGTTCATTCGGTACAATCTTCGGTTCTGAGGTTACAAGAAAGCATTACAACAACCTTGATGACGATACATTTACAGTAGTCTGCAACGGTTCGGGCGGTCAGAGCTTTGGCGCATTCATTCCAAAGGGACTCACACTTGAACTTGTGGGCGACTCAAACGACTACTTCGGCAAGGGACTTTCAGGCGGTAAGCTGGTAGTTTATCCTCCGAAGAACTCAACATTTGACGCAGGTAACAACATCATCATCGGTAATGTTGCACTTTACGGCGCAACAAGCGGCAAGGCATTCATCAACGGTGTTGCAGGCGAGCGTTTCTGCGTAAGAAACTCAGGCGCAACAGCAGTTGTTGAAGGTGTCGGCGACCACGGTTGTGAATATATGACCGGCGGTCGGGTTGTTGTTATCGGCAAAACAGGCAAAAACTTTGCCGCAGGTATGTCCGGCGGTGTTGCCTATGTTCTTGATGAAGAAAGAGATCTTTACACAAAGCTTAACAAGGAAATGGTTCACTTCTCGGAAGTATCCGAAAAGTACGATATAATCGAACTCAAGACGCTTATTGAAGAACATGTTGCAGCAACAGGTTCACAGAGAGGCAAGAAAATCCTTGATAACTTTGACGAGTATCTTCCGAAATTCAAGAAGATTATTCCGCACGACTACAAGAGAATGATGGCTGCAATTGCCGCTTATGAAGAAAAAGGTCTTACAAACGAGCAGGCACAGATTGAAGCTTTCTACGAAATTGTGAATAATAAATAAGGAGGGGATATTTATGGGAAAGCCAACAGGATTTATGGAATATAAGCGTGAGGATGCCCCGGCATACTCCGTAAAAGAAAGAATCAAAAATTTTGACGAATTTCACGATCCCCTCAGCAAAGAGGATCAGCAAAAACAGGGTGCAAGATGCATGGACTGCGGCGTGCCTTTCTGTCAGGCAGGAATGCAGATTGGTTCTGCGTTCTCAGGATGTCCGCTTAACAACCTCATTCCCGAATGGAATGACCTCATCTACAAGGGCAACTGGGAACAGGCTTACAACCGTCTTAAAGTTACAAACAACTTCCCCGAATTCACATCCCGTGTATGTCCTGCTCTCTGTGAAAAGGCATGCACCTGCGGTGCAAACGGTGACGCTGTCAGCGTAAGAGCCAACGAATACGGAATCATTGAAAATGCCTATGAAGAAGGTCTTGCAGACGCAAGAATTCCAAAGGTAAGAACAGGCAAGAAAATTGCAATCATCGGTTCGGGTCCATCGGGACTTGCCGCTGCCGACCAGCTCAATCAGCGCGGTCACTCTGTAACGGTATTTGAACGCAATGACAGAGTAGGCGGTCTGCTTATGTACGGCATTCCGAATATGAAGCTTGAAAAAGATGTTATCGAACGCAAGATTAACATTATGGAAGAAGAAGGCGTAACCTTTGAAACCTGCTCAAATGTCGGCAAAGACATCAAAGCAAGCGAAATTCTCAAGGACTTTGACCGTGTAATCCTTGCTTGCGGTGCATCAAATCCGAGAGATATCAAAGTTCCCGGCAGAGAGGCTAACGGCATTCACTTTGCCGTTGACTTCCTCAAATCAACAACAAAGTCACTTCTTGACTGCAACCTCAGAGAGGGTACATTCATCAGCGCAAAAGGCAAGAATGTAATGGTAATCGGCGGCGGCGACACAGGTAACGACTGCGTCGGCACAAGCATAAGACACGGTGCAAAATCCGTTCTCCAGCTTGAAATGATGCCTAAACTTCCCGACACAAGAAGTGCCGATAACCCATGGCCGCAATGGCCGAGAGTCTGCAAAACAGACTACGGTCAGGAAGAAGCTATTGAAGTTTACGGTCACGACCCACGAGTTTATCAGACAACCGTTAAGCAGTTCATTGCTGACAAGAACGGTAATCTTGTAGGTGCGGAGCTTGTTAAGCTCAAGCCCGAAAAGGATGCTAAAACAGGCAGACTTATGATGAAAGAGGTTGAAGGCTCAGAATACAAGGTTGATGTTGAACTCGTGCTCATTGCGGCAGGATTCCTCGGCAGTGAAAACTATGTAACCAAGGCATTCGGTGTTGAAACAAACGCAAGAACCAATGTTGCAACGGCAGAAGGCTCACACAAGACAAATGTTGAAAATGTATTTGTTACAGGCGATATGCACAGAGGACAGTCACTTGTTGTCTGGGCGATTCGTGAGGGCAGAGATGTTGCCAAAGAGGTTGACGAAAGCCTTATGGGATACACAAATCTTTAATTGATTACAAATAACCTGATAATCCTCAATTTTTCGATATACCGGTTAATAATCAGAAAGCGCAGGAGCGGATTTCCCTCCTGCGTTTTTCTTTGTCATTTAGGGTTTGTTTCTGTTGCATATCAATATGATTGATGATAAAATAAAGGATATATACAATGCAATAAAATGTGAGGAAATATTATGAGTAACAGACCTGAAACCAATAAACAAAGCTGTCCCGTTTACAAAAAATGCGGCGGGTGTCAACTGCAAAATCTGTCATATCCCGAACAGCTTGAATTCAAGCAGAGGAAAGTCGAAAAACTTCTCAAACGCTTTTGCACCGTTGAAAAAATTATCGGAATGAAAACTCCCTACCACTACCGCAACAAGGTTCAGGCGGCTTTTTATACGGACAAAAAGGGCAAAATCATTTCTGGTGTGTATCAGTCGGGCAGTCATCATGTTGTCGGAATTGACAGCTGTCAGACAGAGGATGTTATTGCCGACAAAATCATCGTTGCAGTACGCAAGCTCCTCCCCTCTTTTAGAATGACAACCTATAACGAGGACACAGGCAAAGGTTTTCTCCGTCACATTCTTGTGAAAAGAGGCTTTGCAACAAATCAGATTATGCTTGTGCTTGTGACAGGTACACCTGTTTTTCCGTCAAAAAACAATTTTGTAAAAGCGATTCTGAAACAGTTTCCCGAAATCACAACCATTGTGCAAAATATAAACTCCTACCGCACCAACCTTGTACTCGGTGACAATCAGAAAGTGCTGTACGGTAAGGGTTATATTGAGGATATTCTCTGCGGTTGCAGGTTCAGAATTTCGCCGAAAAGCTTTTACCAAATTAACCCCGTTCAAACCGAAGTTTTGTACGGCAAAGCAATTGAATTTGCAAATCTCAAAGGCAACGAAACCGTGCTTGACACCTACTGCGGAATCGGCACAATCGGCATAATTGCCGCCAAAAACGGTGCAGGCAATGTTATCGGTGCAGAACTTAACGGCGATGCCGTGAGGGATGCAATTGTAAACGCAAGGGCAAATAATCTGAAAAATATCCGTTTCTACAAAGCCGATGCGGGCGAGTTCATGAGAGAAGCTGCAGACGAGGACGAAAAGCCCGATGTTGTGTTTATGGATCCGCCAAGAGCCGGAAGTGACCGAAAATTTCTCGACTCACTAATCAAAATGTCTCCGAAAAAGGTTGTCTATGTTTCCTGCAACCCCGAAACATTGGCAAGAGATTTAGCCTACCTAACTCAAAACAGCCCCTACAAAGCCCAAAAAATCCAACCCGTAGATATGTTCCCCCACACAGCACACATCGAGACCGTAGTCTTGATGTCAAGAAAATAATTAAGCAATATAAAATTTGCCTTGTTTACTGACTTTTGCAGCAGTTTAAATTATACGCACAACTGCTGCAAATGCTTGGCTATATCTTACGGAAACATATCCACCGCAAAATTTCGTTCAGGTTGTAACCTCGGATTAGATAATGTAAATTGAGTGAGTGGATTAGATGTCAGGGTGTTTGGAGAGAATTTTATAGAACAAAAAGCTGACAGGCAATCCTGCAATTCGACCGTTTTGATGGGTTCATGAACAGTGAAATAGATGTTAATAGAAATTAGATAAATCGGAATTTATGGAGGATAAAGCTGATGAACAACAAAAGGATAATTATAGGAGTCACTATCGGAATAATCGCAGCAATACTTTGGAGCGTTGTTTTTATAAATGTCTTAAATAGCATGGCTGGAATTGGAATCGGAATATGTCTGGGTATATCTTTTGGTATATCAGGCAGTCTTCTTTTTTCAAAAAAAGATAAATGATGATACAACTTCCAGTTTGTAGGAATGACATGAAAAATGAAGTTTAAGGAACAGAGCTTTACCCTGTTTGCCTATACAAATTATAGGACAATTCAAGGTTGTCACAGGCTCGAACCACTAGATTTTAAGGGAAAAGGTGCGTTCCACCATTCCCTTGTACAATAGGGGTTGAGTATGTTTTTCGTTGAACAACCGTGCCACATCGAAACTGTAGTCTTGATGTCAAGAAAATAAACGAACGGCTTAAAAAAACGGCTTGTTTACTGACTTTTGCAGCAGTTTAAATTATACGCACAACTGCTGCAAATGCTTGGCTGTATCTTGCGGAAACATATCCGCTAATGTTAGGTATCTAAACAGCACAAAACAATTCGAATTAGATGAAGTGGCTCTGTTTTTATCGGGGTACCCCTATTTATTGACATTGAGCCTAATTTTCATATGTTTCGTTTTTTCGGGTTACCCCAACTATTGACATTGAGCCTGCTTAGTTAGCTTTCTGATAGACAACTGTTAGACAAACAGATTTTCAGAGGGGTTTTATCTCTAATGAACGCAAAAGAAAAACGCCCTAAACTTCAATGTTTAAGGCGTTTTTTAAGCTTGGTGGGAGAAGGTGGATTCGAACCACCGAAGCATGACGCAACAGATTTACAGTCTGCCCCCTTTGGCCACTCGGGAATTCTCCCATATCAAGTTTTTCAAAAATCAAAGCCTACTGCCTAAACAGTAGGCTTCAATGGAGCTGGTGGACGGACTTGAACCCCCGACCTGCTGATTACAAATCAGCTGCTCTACCAACTGAGCTACACCAGCGAATTTAGCTTTCGCTCTTGCATTCACTCTTTAATTTCGAGTGCTTATATAATATATCACATTCTTCATCATTTGTCAACACTTTTTTTAAATTTTTTTAATTTTTTTGAAGCATTTTCATTTTTTGAAGATGTCCTCGAATGAGTCAGCTTGACTATTATATCATCCTCAATCCTATTCGTCAAGGGTTTTTGCAAAAAAATTTTCATTGTATTTTTCAACAAAATATCCTATGAATTTTTTGTCGCTCCGTTGCTAAATTGCAAACCTTTCGGTTTACAGCTAAATTAAATTCACTTTTAGCTGTCCGTCAGGACAATTTAGCTATCTACAGGATAATTTAGCTTGCGTAGCAAATTTAGCTCACGCTTGCGTGAATTTAGCTGAAAAAAGCACGCCCCCGTAGGGTGTCACACTTTCATCTTATCACTACTTCTGCCCGAAGTACTTTGTACAGACCTAAACTTTCCGCCTCGCTTGTTGCGTCCTGTGCATAGCTATGCCTCCATAAACGCTCCTCCCTAAAAATGCCCCACAGGGGCATTTCCTTTACGGTCGGCTTCAAATCCCTTCGGATTCTAAGCAGACCAAAAAAAGACACCCCGTAGGGTGTCCTTTTTTGGCCCGCCCGAAGGGATTTGAACCCCCATTCTCCGGAATCGGAATCCGTTGCGTTATCCAATTGCGCCACGGGCAGATGTATGCGGCAGGGTATTTTGCCTGCCGTTTTTTCATTTTTAATTCGCATAATCTTTCATCTGAAAATCAACTGCAAAAACTGCTGTGCAACAGTCTTTAGCTTATATTATGCGGTTATTATACAACAATTTTTTACTTTAAGCAAGGGAAATTTGTCGCTCCTCCCGACTGTAAGGCGATCATTCTGCCATACTTTCGAGTTCTTCCCAGATTTCGTACTGCTCCTCCTGCTGTTTTTGCAAATCCTCGAGCAGTTTTGAAAGCTCCATAAGTTTTTCGTAATCTGCGGCAACTTCCTCACTTGAGAGAAGCTCCTGTGTTTTGGCGATTTCTTCGTCAAGTCGCTCAATTTCAGCCTCTGCCTTTTTGAGCTTAGTCTGTCTTTTGCGTTCTTCACTCTGCTTTTGCTTTTGCAAAAAGTAATCATTCTGCGTTTTTTCTTTTTTATCTTTCTTATTCTCAGTCGGAACAGCACCCGATTTTTCGGCTGTTGTGCGTTCAAGATAATAATCGTAATTACCGAGATATTCCTTTACTCCGTTATTTGTAAGGAGTAAAATTCTGTCGGCAATTTTATTTATAAAATAACGGTCATGGCTGACAATCAGCATTGTACCGCTGTAGTCAAGCAAAGTTTTTTCAAGTTCTTCCCGTGATGATGCGTCAAGGTGGTTTGTCGGCTCATCAAGGAGCAAAAAGTTACTGCCTTTTAGCATTAGTTTCAAGAGAGAAACTCTCGCCCTCTCGCCGCCGCTCATTTTTGAAAGCGGTTTAAACACTTCGTCACCTTTGAACAGGAATGACGCAAGCGCACTTCTGACTTCGGTCTGCGTCATATTCGGGAAGGTGTCCCACACCTCATCAAGTGCGGTTTTTGACAGGTCAAGATTCTGCTGCATCTGATCAAAATAACCGATTTCAACATTTGCGCCGTAGTCATATTCACCGCTGTTCATAGGAGTTTTGCCCGTTAAAATTCTGAACAGCGTTGTTTTACCGCAACCGTTGCCGCCGATGATGAACACTCTCTCGCCTTTTCTGATATGTATATCAACATTTTTGAAAAGCTGTTTGTTGTCAAACGACTTGGCAAGATTTTTACAGATTAAAACATCGTTGCCGCTTTCACATCTCGGCTCAAAATGCATACGCATTGTTTCAAGCTCGCTTTCGGGGGCAACAAGCCCGTCTTTGATTCTGTCAGCCTCTTTCTGCTTACTTGCAGCTGTGATAAAATTGTGAGCCTGTCCCCAGCGTTTCTGCTGTTCAACAATGCCCTCAATACGCTTTATTTCCTTTAAATCGTGTTCATATTTATTTTTAAGCGACTCGTTCACCGATTCCTTTTTCTTGACAAATTCCGAATATGAGCCCTTATAAACCATAGCACGGTTGTGTTCAAGTTCAATCGTCTTGTTGGTTACATTATCAAGAAAATAACGGTCATGGCTGATGATAATCATTGCGCCCTTGAAATCTCTCAAAAAGCCTTCAAGCCATGCGATTGCGTCAATGTCAAGGTGGTTTGTCGGCTCGTCAAGGAGGAGCATATTGCTCTGCGACAGCAACAGCTTTGCAAGGCAGAGCTTTGAACGCTGACCGCCGCTTAAATTGCCGACAGGCATTGTAAAGTCATTTTCGGAAAATCCGAGTCCCAAAAGTGCGGAACGGGTTCTGCTTTTATAGGTCAAGCCGCCTGCTCTTTCAAACTGTTCAATAAGCATGGTCTGCCTTTCAACAAGCTCGTCAAGATTTCCCGACTTGTTGTCAATCTGATGTGCAAGTACGGAAATTTCGGTTTCCATATCCGAAAGATGGTCGAATACGGAAAGCAGCTCGTGATACACATCTGCCCTGGGATTGTTGCAGGCATGCTGTTCCATATATCCCGGACGGACATTTTTTGAAAAGGTAACAGTTCCCGAAACAGGGCTGATTTCGCCGTTGAGTATCTTAAAGAGAGTTGTTTTACCGACTCCGTTAGCTCCGATAAAGCCCACCTTATCTCTTTCTTCAACATCAAACGAAACATCGGTAAAAAGGTTTCTTTCGATAAAAGTCATTGTAAGATTTCTTACTGATAATGCCGGCAAAACATACACTCCCTTTCAAATTTGCTACCCACTATTGTACATTAAAATCGACAAAAGAGCAATACAAAATTGAAAATATGCCATAGGTTTACAAGGGCATAAGACACAATTCCGACCGTTAAAAGCATTTCAGCCGTTTTGCTCCTGCCGATTTCGGCAAGCTTATAAATCAATGCACAACCAAGAATAAGCACAAGCGGCAAAATTCCCTTGATTAACAATGTCAGCCAGAAGTTTTCAAGCACAGGCTGCATAACGGGATTTGCCTCAATAAAATGTCCGCTGCCGATGAGCGCCTCTGTACAAATCCAGTCAACAATATTGAGAAAATAGAGTAAGCCGAGTTTGTAATAAAACGAACGGCTTTCGTGACCTTTTTCATTGACGATATTATTGACATCAGATTCATTTGCCGATTTCAAATTAAACACAACAGTTTTTTCAAGTCCGGTTTTTTCTGTCATACACAACACCTCAACGGTATTTTTTCCCGCTGAGAATGTTATATTCACACAAAAGAAAAGAGCCTCCCCTCGGAAGCTCAATTTGAAACGAATTATTCAAAGTTAATGTCGCCCTCATACTTCTTTTTGAAAAGCTCAAATACCTTGTTAAGAGTATCTTCATCGTCAATGCTGACATATTCCTCTGTTTCTTCGTCAATCTGATTAATCTGAAGAATAACAACCTCGTCTGCATCTTCGTCATTTTCGATGAGAACAATGTACTCTGTACCCTCAAACTCGATTACATCAAGAAATTCAAATTCAACTTCCTGACCGTTTTCGTCCTCAAGAGTGATGAGCATACCCTGATCTTCTTCGTTCATAATCTCGTTTTTTGTATCTGCCATAGCGTATTCCTTTCCGAATGCGTTTAACGCCTCATAAAATAAATTAAGTTTAGTATAACCCAAAACATCGGCAAAATCAACACTTTATTGATATTTTACATTTAAAAGGTAAAAGCCAAAAACAGCTGCGATTGCTCGCAGCTGTCCTTGGGTTTAGAAGTTTTGAAATTAACGTGAAAACCGTAGATATTTAAGTCAGTGTTTTCAGAATTAACCTACTTTGGCGTTACCTGTGTCGCCGAACATATTAAGTCTGAAAAGCTTGCTCTCGTCGTTCTTGTTTTCGCAAATAATACTTGCTTCTGCAATCCTGCCGCCTTCGATAAGTCTTGTAAGACCGACAAGCTGGCAAAGCTTGCTGCGGAGATTGAGTCTGTCGCCTTCGCTTGTAACGAGATATACATTGCCCTCGCAGGTATCGAGCACGGCGAGGAATTTGGTTACATCAACATTGTGTAAGCTAAGAATTGGTGTCATAAAATTTCCTCCATTCAATTCTTTAAAAATATAAAGTTTTGTTTTCGTGCGCCATTTACCATTTGGCAAAATCATGATCAATTTATCGACTATGTGATAATTCAATTTTACTCGAGTAAGGCTAATTGGAAATCAGCCGATAGTCAAGCGGACTATTTACTTGACAATTATTATTATAGTCAAACATTTGGAAAAGTCAACAATTTTAGCAATTAATTTTTGTTCACAAATACATTTAGGTGTCAGTTATGCACAATAAATTGTTGTGGTTTTTGTACAATATGCTTTGTATTTGCTTTTATAGAAATATAGTTTTAACACAAGCATAACATTTGATTGTGTAAATTCAACAACTTATTTCTTTTTCAGCATTATATAACTGCTGTTTTTTACAAACTTAATTTAACAGGCATATTGAGATTTTGCTCATTTTAAGTTATAATCTATGTTATGAAGGCTGATATCAAAAAGGATGCAGGATTGCTCCGAATTAAATTTTCAATAAAAGCAATCATACAAATAAGAAAGGAATCATGAAATGCTTAACGATTTTTACAAACAGTTCAAAAGCGGAACAGACATACGAGGAGTTGCAAGCGAGGGTGTTGAGGGACAAAGTGTAAACCTTACCGACGATGTTGTTGCCGATATGGCAGATGGCTTTGTGCTTTGGCTTTCTAAAAAAGTTTCAAAAAAGCCGAGCGAGCTCAAAATTTCTGTCGGTCGTGACAGCCGTATTTCAGGACCGCATATAATGAAAATCACAACCGAGCGTTTTAAGCGTTGCGGTGCAGAAGTTCTCTGCTGTCAGCTTGCGTCAACTCCGTCAATGTTTATGACAACCGTTGACCTCGGATGTGACGGTGCTCTTCAGATTACCGCAAGTCACCACCCGTTCAACAGAAACGGTCTTAAATTTTTCACCCGTGAGGGCGGTCTTGAGGGCAGTGACATTGAGGAAATTCTTCTCTATGCACAAAACGGTGAACATCCCGAAGAAAGCAACGGCGGAAATATTACGGATGTTGACTATATGAGCGACTACGCAAAGGGACTTTGCGAGAAGATTAAAAAAGAAGTTAATGCAGAAGATTACGAGCATCCGCTCAAGGGCTTTAAGATTGTTGTTGACGCAGGCAACGGTGCAGGCGGATTTTATGCCGACAAGGTGCTTTCTGTTCTCGGAGCAGACACAACAGGCAGTCGTTACCTTGAACCTGACGGAATGTTCCCGAATCATGTGCCGAATCCCGAAGCTAAAGAGGCAATGGATTCAATCTGTGAGGCTGTCAGGGAATCGGGCGCAGACCTCGGCGTAATCTTTGATACGGATGTTGACCGTGGCGGTGCTGTTGACAGCAAGGGCAACGAAATCAACCGAAACAGACTTGTAGCCGTTGCGGCAGCAATTGCTCTTGAGGGCAATGACGGCGGTATGATTGTTACAGACTCAATCACATCAAGCGGTCTTAAACAATTTATTGAAAATGACCTCGGCGGAAAGCATTACCGCTATCGCAGAGGCTATAAGAATGTTATCGACAAGGCTCTTGAACTCAACGCTCAGGGCATAAACTGTCCTCTTGCAATCGAAACATCGGGACATGCCGCAATGCGTGAAAACTACTTTCTTGATGACGGTGCATATCTCTGCACAAAAATTATTATCAAGGCTGCTCAGATGAGAAAAGAGGGCAAGGAGCTTGACGAGCTTACCGCCTCACTCAAAGAACCGCTTGAAAGCACAGAAATCAGATACAAAATTCTTGAAAAAGATTTCAGAGCCTGCGGTGAAAAAATTATTGCCGACCTTACAAAGTATGCCGAGGAGCAGGACGGCTGGTGCGTTGCCGATGATAACCGTGAGGGCATCAGAGTTTCGTTTGACAGGGATAACGGTGACGGCTGGTTCTTGCTCAGACTTTCGGTACATGATCCGATTATGCCTCTCAATGTTGAAAGTGACAGCAAGGGCGGTGTAAAAATCATCTGCGACAAGCTTGGTGAATTTTTAAAGACTACAACAGGTCTTGACCTCTGATATTGGAATATTTTGCGTTTTCATTGATTTTTATTGTCGCAACTACGGGTTGCAACCGAGAGTTGCGACAATGGAACCCGAAATGTATTGTTTTTGGGGGCAGGCAACCGATATAATTTTCTCACAAGGTAAAACCCTAAAGCAATATTTGAGGAGGAAATTTTATGAACATTGAAACTGCCAACAGACTTTTGCAGTACAGAAAAAAGATGAATCTAAGCCAGGAGGAACTTGCCTCAAGAATAGGTGTAAGCCGTCAGGCTGTGTCAAAATGGGAGCGTGCAGAGGCATCGCCCGACACGGATAATCTTATTCTTCTTGCCGATATCTACGGTGTTTCGCTTGATGAATTGCTTAAAGGCGAAAAAGAAACCGAAAGCGAAACACAGTCGGAAGAACCCGAAAATAATGCCGAAAATAATCCCGACAGCGATACAACATACAAAAAATCAGACAAGGTTTCGTTCAAACACGGAATCCATGTTGACTCAAAGGACGGTGATTCTGTTCACCTTAATTTCAGGGACGGAATCCATGTTAAAGATAAAGACGGTACAAAGGTTGATGTCGGCTGGAACGGAATCCATGTTGAGGAAAACGGCAAAACAAAAGTCTATACAGACGAAAACGGAAATGTTATGTATGATGAAAGCATTGAAGAGCATAAACATTCAAAGTCGCACCGCTTTTGGAAACACTTTCCGTTTTGGTTGATTGCCGTTATCGGATTCCTCGTTTGGGGATTCAGCGGAGTATTGCTCGGTTGGGTACTCAGTTGGGTATGCTTTCTGACAATTCCTCTCTATTACACACTTGTTGACGCAATCTACAAACGCAAGCCGAGTCATTTTGCTTATCCCCTGCTTGTCGTTATTGTGTATATGTTTTTCGGGTTTCTCGACATCTGCGGCGGTTGGTCATTTGGTTGGATTGCATTTTTAACAATTCCGATTTATTATGAAATCTGCAAGCTTTTCAAAAGCGAAAGAAAAAGCTCTGACGATTAAAACTGAATTAAAGACATATAAAAACACGGCAGTTTTTTATCAACTGCCGTGTTTGATTTTGCTGTAAACTATGTCCTTGTATAAAGTGTAAACCATGTTGTTGACATAGTATTCGCCCATAGATTGTGAAAACAGATAATTGTACAAATAAAATTTTACGGAATCATAACTGTGTCTGTTGTGTCGAGCTGTGAAGTTCTCATTGCGGGCTTGCAGAGTTCAATCTGCCTGCCGTCTTTGATAAATAGCGGAACTTCATTGAGGGCAACCTCAATATAATGAGTACCTTTGCTCATTTTTTCTGTCGTAATGCTTGTACCGCTGAGTTTTACAAAAGTCATGTTCTCGGGGAGATAAACATATCTTCCGCCTACATTCTGCTCATATACAGGGCAAATCATGCACTCGTCACCAAGCATAAGCTGTGTTTCACATTCACGGGCAATTTTATCATCGGGATAATCAAACGAGAGTGGTCTGAAAATCATATCATTTTCTTTGCTTGCCTTTTTGAATGTTCTGTAAAGGTACGGAATAAGTCTGTAACGAACCTCAACAATATCCTTGAAATCATCGCTGTTTTCAAAGCTGTAGCACTCCTGATTTCTTGTGCCGAGAGCAGCATGGTTACGCATAAGCGGAGTAAACACACCGAGTGCAAGGAAACGAAGAACAAGGTCACGGGTTGCGTTTTCGTTAAAGCCTCCGAGATCTGCACCGCAGTACAGAAAGCCGCACATATTTGCCGACGGGAGCATTTTGAGGTCAAGAAGAATGTGCGACCACCAAGAGTGGTTATCACCGAACCAGATACCGCTTGAACGGTGAGCGCCTACATATGACGCACGGGAGAACATAAGAATTTTTTCTTTACCGAACTCCTCCGCAAAATATTCGCCGGCGGCCTTTGTCATATTAGCGCCGTAAATGTTGTGAACCTGATCATGGCAAACCTGTTTGCCGTCAACTGTATGGTAAATGCTTGAATAATCTTCGGGACTGTTTGAAAGACCTGTGAATGTGTCCTTAAGCTCAAAGAATTTTGAAAGGTCAAGGTTCTGCCCTTTAAGAGAAGCCGCCTTATCAAGTGCTTTGTTAAGTCCTTTTACCGAATAGAAAATTGCAGGCTCGTTCATATCGTTCCAGAAACCGTCAATTCCCATATCTGTGAGAATTTTATATTTTGAGCCGAACCACTTTCTTACATCCGGTCGGAGAAAATCGGGAAAGCCAACGATACCGGGCCATACACCGCCCTCAAAATCCGTGCCGTCCTCGTTTTTGCAGAAGTATCCGTTCTTTCTGCCCTCTTCATAGATATCGTAGCCGTTCTCTTTTTTAACGCCTGCGTCAATAATCGGAATGAGGTGGATTCCTTCTTCCCTTTTCTTTGAAACATAGTCCTTGAAATTCGGAAATTTTTCATCATCAACAGTAAAGTCCTTGTAACGCTCCATATAGTCGATGTCGAGATATACGCAGTCAAGCGGAATTTCTGCCTTGTTGTAACCGTCAACAACAGCGTCAACAGCTTCGGCATTGTGATAGCTCCAACGGCTCTGCTGATAGCCGAATGCCCAAAACGGCGGAACATAGCTTGTGCCGATTGATTTTCTGAACTCTTTTACGATTTCAAGCGGCTTTGTGCCGTCAATATAATAAATATCAAAATCCGTGCCGTCAATTGTGATAACGGTTTTGTTTGCGGTTGTGTAGCCGATGTCCCAACGGATTTTTGACGGGAAGTCGATAAAAATACCAAAAGTTTTTGAACCGCTGAGCATAAGGAAATTGTGAGCGGCATAGAGGGATGACTTTGTTTCGGTGTGGAACGGGTCATCACTGCAAAAGCTGTTATACACCCAACCACGCTTGTTGATTCCTCTCGGAGCTTCGCCGAGACCGTAGACGATGTCGCTGTCTGCCATATCAAATTCAAAGACAAAATTTCCGTTTTCAAACTTGCCTCCGAGCGGAAATTCCGCAATAGGCAGAGCGTTAAATTTTTCAACAACAGCCTGCGTATCAATCGGGTTGCCCGATGTAAACTTTTTAATCATTAAAGCACTTCCTTCTTTATTAAAATTTTCCGATTTTTTCAAAGCATTCTGCAAAATCTTGCCGACATGCACTTGCAATTTTAGTATAACATTAATTTTGATTATTGCAATGGTAAAATTTATTTTTGTATTATTTTATTTTTGCACATTAAAAAAGCACCTTTACGAGCCTGTAAAGGTGCAAATTTTATTCTTTTACGCTTTATTAGTCAAAAATATCATTCTTGCTTTCAGACTTTCCGTCTTGGTAAATCTTGAGGTTTCCCGTATCATCACACACACCGAGAAAAACATCTTTGAGCCGTTTGCGGTTGTTGTCAAGCTGTTTTTTGAGCCATTCAAGATTAAAGCCCGATTCGGCAAGATTTTTCTCGAGAATTTTTCCGTCCGTAATAACCACGGACTCGGGTCTGGTTTGGTGAACAATGATTTTTAAATCATCCGGAGTTGCAGGGCGCTTTTTGTCCTTTGGCAGAACCGACAAATCGCCGTTCTGTTCAAGAAAAACCGTTTCGACATCATCAAGGCTGAAATATCCCTTTTCACGCATTCGTGTAAGAAATTCGTTTATATCAATTTTGGCAACCGAAAAATTCTTTTTGTACAACTTTCCTCTGTCGAAAATCACAATAGACTTGCCTGTTAAAAATCTTCGTAACATTGTTGATTTTTGCGAAAGCCACGAACAAAGCATAACAATTATTACATAAACAATGAGTGCTGCAAAGCACGCCCAAAAGTCTGACATTTCGGCTGTTGCCATCTCCGCTGCGATTGAACCGATTGTGATTCCGTTGATGTAGTCAAAAAGATTAAGGCTTGACATCTGCTTGTTGCCGATGAACTTTGACAGCAGGAACAATACTGTAATTGAAACGGGCGCCGTTATTAATGCACGCAAAAAGTCCATAATATCCCCTCCGATAGGGTTATTATGGACTTTAAATTATTTTTTATTCCGCAAAATTACCAAGGCTTAACTGTGCCTGTGATTTCCGAAACGCTCTTGATTCCGTTTTTGTCGAGCCATTCGTTCATACCGTCGGCAATCTTAATAGGCGCATACGGATCCGTAAAAAGGACAGTACCGATTTGAAGTGCGGTTGCGCCTGCCATCATCATCTCGATTGCATCCTGCCAGCTTGAAATACCGCCCATACCGATAATCGGAATTTTAACTGCGTTTGCAACCTGCCAAACCATTCTTACTGCAACAGGGAAAATTGCAGGGCCGCTCATTCCGCCTGTGTTGTTGCGGATAATCGGTCTGCGTGAGTTGATGTCGATACGCATACCTGTGAGCGTGTTAATCATTGAAATTGCGTCTGCACCGTTTGCCTCCGCCGACTGTGCGATTGATGCAATGTCGGTAACATTTGGGCTGAGCTTTACGATAAGCGGTTTTTTGCAATACTTTTTGACAGCCGCAGTAATTGCACCTACGGATTCACAGCTTGTACCGAACTGCACTCCGCCGCTCTTGACATTAGGGCATGAGATGTTGAGCTCAATCATATCAACATCGGTTTCGCTGAGTTTTTCAGCCATTGCACAATAATCTTCGGGAGTGTTGCCGGCAATGTTTGCAATGATAACCGTATTCTGCTTTTTGAGCCACGGCAAATCCTCATTGATAAAAACATCAACACCGGGGTTTTGAAGTCCTACTGCATTCAAAATACCGGAAGGAGTTTCGGCTACTCTCGGAACAGGGTTGCCGTCACGGCGGGTAAGTGTGATACCCTTGCATGAAATACCGCCGAGCTTTTCAAGGGGATAAAGCTCTGAATATTCCATACCGAAACCGAATGTTCCCGATGCGGCAATGAGAGGATTGTTAAATTCCACTCCGCAAACTTTTACAGATAAATCAGCCATTGAAAACTACCTCCTCAGCGTTAAATACGGGGCCGTTTTTGCAGACATGCTGCATAATTTCTTCACCGTTTTTTCTTACCTTTACTGCGCACACAAGGCATGCGCCCATTCCGCAGGCCATTCTCTCCTCAAGAGAAATCTGACACGGCTTTCCTGCCTCTTTGCAAACATCGGCAATAGCCTTGAGCATCGGGGTAGGACCGCATGCACAAACCTCGTCAACCTCTGAGATTTTTTCTTTGAGAACATCTGTTACAAAGCCGTGGATTCCCGCACTTCCGTCATCTGTTGTCAGCACAAGTTCTGCACCGGCTTTCTTGAAATCGTCCTGTAAAATGATAAGGTCTTTGTTTCTGAAGCCTGTGATAACAAGCGGATTTTCACACTGCTTTGCTGTGTAGAGCATCGGAGGAACGCCTATACCGCCGCCGATAAGGCAGTAACGCTTGCCCTTTTCAATTTTAAAGCCGTTGCCGAGAGGAGCGAGAATGTCAACGCTTTCGCCCTTTTTTATCTCGGACATAATTTTTGTTCCCTCACCCTTTACCTGATAAACAAGGCGGAGAACACCGTTTTCGCTGTCACAAACCGAAATAGGTCTGCGCAGAGTTTTTGAAGGCACATAAACATGGGCAAACTGTCCGCACTTTGCAAGCGGAGCAAGCTCGTCATTTTTTACCCTCATATCAAAAATGCCGTCTGCAATCTGTTCGTTTGACAAAAGTTCAAACTTCTGAACATCATACTTTTTCATAATATCATTCCTTTGGTTAGCTTTATTTATATAAAATCAATTTTTAAACAGAGTGTCCCTGCATTGCGGACAAAAGTGAACATCTCATCACATCGCCGTTAATCAACATATTCAAGTTCAACAGTCAGCACACCTAACTCATCCTTGCGATAAACATAACAGCTTTCCGCAAGCCTTGGTGAATAACCGTTAATCTCATTAGCCTCTGAAATCCAGTTATAAAGATAACCGTCATTCATCATCCTGTCATACATATAATCGAAATCGGTGTTCTTATCAACAACAATGCTGAAATATTCATCCCCGTTTTTTGCAGCATTTGCAACAGCTTGGCTCACATCATCGGCGTTGTCAGGATCTGAAACAGTCGGGTACTTATAGTTAAAATAGTTGTACTTTTCAGCCGTACACTTTGGAACATAAAAATTACACCATGTACCAACGCTCAAATAAGTTTGTGAATTAAGCTCGGAATACTTATATGACAGCTTATGATCCTTGAACATAAGGTCATCGGTTAGGTTAAAATAGTCGTTTTCCGCATAATTATTTTCACCGTCGGTATCATTCCATGTAACATCAATTTGGTACCAATCGCCGCCGATTTTTACACCATTCCATGCGTGATTGTCTGAATCGGCTGTTCCCGAAAGTAATACGCAGTCAATATTCGCCTTGTTGCACAAAAGCTGAAAGGCTCTTGCGTAACCCTCACACACGGCTTTGCCGTCAACCAACGCGCCGTAGGCATCGTTTTCATTGCCCTGAACATCATTGTTTTCAGCCGCTTCTTCATCATACCTGCAATTGTCAATTATATAGTTGTTAATGTATTCTTCTCTTTCAAAATCATTGCCCGAGGGCAAATTCTTCAAAACAGAAGCAACGGCAATATTGAATTTTTTCTTGGCGGCTATAAGCTTATCATTTTGAACAGTATAATCAAGCTTTACGCTTGTTGTGTCACCATACGGAACAAAAAGACTTGACCCCTTGAGCCAAAAAGTTTCGGGGTGGTCGTTTTTGTATGCCTCAACAGCCTGTGTAATCTGATAATCGGAAAGCGAGCCTGTTGTTGTAATGTTTGGTGCATACACTGTGTCAACGCTCTTTGCAATTCTCATATACAGTTCTTTTACATAATCATCGGTAAGCGTCTCGTAGGCATAATCGGTTTTTACATCTGCATAATCCTTGTCGTTTTCAACATCTTGTGCACTCGGAGTTGTAACGGATTTTTCTATGATAGAGCTTCTCTTTGGTTCACTGCTTTCGGAATCATCCGTCAACGAACACGAACAGCCGAAAAATGCAACCGCACAAGTCATTAAACAAACTAAGGCAGTTTTATATATTTTCATAAAATCATCTCAATTTTTGTTTTGGATTATTTATTTAATATACAGAATACGGCAGCAGTCAAAACTGACTGTCGCCGTATGGATTTGTCATGTTCTATTTTACTTTATTTTCGCCTTGCAGTCAATGCAAATTTGAGCATTAAACTACTTTCCCGTAACATGGGTATCACCGAAAACCTCGGCATAAACATTGTTGTCGAGAATCATTCTTGAAACGGTAAAGAGGTTGTTGCATCTGTTATTGAGTTCGTCAATATCATCCTTGCCATTTGCACCCTTGAAAGCGGTGTATTCGCCTGTTGACGCATTGTATTTTCCGTTCTGAGAAATCCAGCTTCTGTCGGCAAACACAACGAACGGTTCTTTGTTTCCGAAAACATCCGTACCTGCCAACATTCTGCTGTCATATTCAAGACCGAGCATATTTGAAAGCGTGGGCAGAATATCAAGGCTTGAACAGTATGTGTCAACCTTGACGGGCTTTTTCATTGAACCGCTCCACAACAGCCATGCATTTTTGTACTGTTCAAAGGTTGTGTCAACCTTGTGCCCCGCAAGTTCTGACACACCGTCAAATTCATCAAGCGAATACGGATAATGGTCATCCGTAAGGCAAATAAGGGTGTTGTCAAGCTTGCCTGCTTTTTCAAGTCTTGCAAGAAGATATTCCATTGCCTTGTCAAGCTCAATGTTTGCGGCAAGATAACCCTTGACCTCATCGCTGTATTTCAGGTCTTTTACAAGGTCTGCGTTGCGTTCGCTCATGGTGTTGTATGAATATCCGCCGTGACCGCTGACCGTCATATAATAAACGCTGAAGCTGTCGGAATTTATGTAATCGTCAACCGTTTCCTGCATCATCTTGAGGTCGGAATTCGGCCACACATTTTCACCGAGGTCAAGACCTTTTCCGATTGCAGAATAGTCATAGCCGATATTTGTAAGGTACTTGTCCCTGTCGTAGTAATCATAGGTGTGATTGTGGTAAGCGTTAACTGTTTTGTAACCGAGTTTTCTGCTCTGCTCACCGAGAGTGAACGGGAAACTTACATTATTTTCGGCTGACTTTGAAAAGCTCCACACACCGGATTTTGGAATCAGTCCCGTAAGATTTGCATATTCACCGTCAGTTGTGCTTACACCCCACGCAGGCGAATAGTAATTTTTAAATTGAAATCCCTCGTTATACATTTTACAGAGCGTCGGAGTCAGATCCTTGTCAATTGCATACTGCGAAAAGCTTTCGGCTGTAATAAAAATTATGTTGTAGCCCTTGAACATACCCGTGTATTCGTTGGTATAGCTCGGTTCTTCGCTGTCAAAATATTCATAAAGCGACTTTAACTCATCATTATTTGTATTCTTTGCAAGCTTTGAAAAATCAGCACTCATAATCTGAGCTTTCTGCTCTGTTTTTGTAATTTCATCGGCAGTCGATTCTTTATTTTTCGGCTTGCTGTTTGTGCGTATATTCGCTTTGTAACCGAACATAAGGCGGCTGATGTCAAGCCTTTGCATTGTGTAAAGTCCGTAGCGTTCACACACGGCAACCTGTTGCAATTCACCGTAATAAAGATTGTAGTTGCTCTTTGTGTCGGAAGAATCACGGTCAATGCCTACCGCAAGGACAGTTCCAATCTGAAAAAACACCGCAATCAAAAGTACAATCAGCTTACCCTTTAACTTTACTTTTGAAAAGTCAAACAGCTTTCCGCCGAAAATTGTAAAGAAAGCAAGCGGAACAAAAAGTAAAACAACAAACACAATTCTGCTTGTTATCGCAGTCATAATCATATCAATTGAATTGAATGCCTGCCCTGCACCGCCGTTTGTAACGCTGCTTACAACAACCATTGTGCCGAAAACATTATAGTATATCATCTGCACACCGTACCATATCGTCAGCACAGCCGTGAGTACGGTTGCAATCCCTCTGTTTACCCCTCTGCGTTTTGAAAAAGAACACAACAAAACAAGTACCGCCGAAAGCACGATTGTGAACAGAAATGTGAAAGCAAAACCGCCGAGCACATCAAACCCCGACGCAATTTTAAGGTCGGTTTCAAGCCATAGAATCAAAAGCGGAAAGTACGCAAAAAATGCGACTCTCTTTGCAAATCCATGACTTTTTTCAGGCTTTCTGTAGTAGTCAAAATTTGAACTTCCGACTTTCACGGCAGGCTGTCCCACATAGTGATTTCTTCTTGAAAATCCGCTGTTTGTACCGTCTGAATATGTCATTTAATTCTCCTTTCTTTTTCAATGCAGTTATTAAGTAGATTATAAAACGAAAACGCCGCCATTGCAATGACAAATTTAACCAAAATTCGCCCTATATGACACATTCGGACTTTTTATATATTGAAACAGTTGACCTTTTGTAGTATAATTATAGTTTAATGAGAGGCTTGTGTGAAAAGCTATGCAAATTGCGGTTTTGAACAAGGCTTCTTAATTTATGTATTATTATGAAAAGGAAGATTTTTATGGCAAAGAAACAGTTTAAATCAGAGTCAAAAAGACTTCTCGACCTTATGATTAACTCAATTTATACTCACAAAGAAATTTTTCTTCGTGAGATTATTTCAAATGCAAGCGACGCTATCGACAAGCTTTGCTTCATTTCTCTTACCGATGACAAGGTCGGTCTTGACAGAGGCGATTTCAAAATCGTTTTAAAGCCCGACAAAGAAAGCCGTACTCTTACAATCACGGATAACGGTATCGGCATGAACAAGGATGACCTTGAAAACAACCTCGGCACAATCGCATCCTCAGGCTCACTCAAATTCAAGCAGAGCATGGAAGAAAAGCAGGACGACATTGACATTATCGGTCAGTTCGGTGTTGGTTTCTACTCGGCATTTATGGTTGCAAAGAAGATTACCGTAAACACAAAGAAGTACGGTGAGGATACGGCATATTGCTGGCAGTCAAGCGGTGCAGACGGCTACACAATCAGCGAGATTGAAAAGGAAAATGCCGGCACAGAGATTATTCTTGAAATCAAGGATAACACAGACGATGAAAACTATGACGAATTCCTTGAGCAGTACAGAATACAGGGACTTGTCAAGAAGTATTCCGACTACATCCGCTACCCGATTGTTATGGATATGACAAAGAGCAGAGTTAAGGAAGAAACCAAGGACAGCGACAAGCCCGAATATGAGGATTACACGGAAACCGTAACACTCAACAGCATGATTCCTCTTTGGCAGAGAAGAAAGAAAGATGTTACTCAGGAAGAATACGACAAGTTCTACAGTGAAAAATTTATGGCTATGGACAAGCCGCTTAAAACTATCGTAACTTCTGTTGAAGGTGTTGTAACCTACAAGGCATTGCTCTTTATTCCGTCTGTTGCTCCTTATGACTACTACACAAAGGAATACAAAAAGGGACTTCAGCTTTATTCAAGCGGTGTGCTTATTATGGATAACTGCGAAGAGCTTTTGCCCGAGCACTTCCGTTTTGTAAAGGGTATTGTTGACAGCGCAGACCTTTCGCTCAACATTTCAAGAGAAATGCTCCAGCATGACCGTCACCTCATTACAATTGCTCAGAACATTGAAAAGAAGATTAAAAACGAGCTTACTTCAATGCTTCAGAATGACCGTGAGAATTACGAAAAATTCTTCAACGCATTCGGCAGACAGCTAAAATACGGTGTTGTTTCGGACTACGGTATGCACAAGGAAGAACTTCAGGACCTTATTATGTTCTATTCTTCAAGCGAGAAAAAGCTTGTTACGCTTTCGGAATATGTTGACAGAATGAAAGAAGACCAGAAGTTCATCTACTTTGCAACAGGCGAAAATGCCGCTGCAATCGACACACTTCCGCAGACAGAGCTTATCCGCTCAAAGGGTTACGAAATTCTTTACTGCACAGAGGAGATTGACGAGTTTACTCTACAGTCACTCATGACATATAAGGAAAAGAAATTCTGTTCGGCAATGAACGATGACCTCGGCATTGAAACCGAAGAAAATAAAGAGGATGAAGAAAACAAGGACGCACTTCTTACATTTGTTAAGGAAACACTCGGTGACAAGGTTGCAGAGGTTACCGCATCAAAGAAACTTGTTTCACATCCTGTTTGCCTTACGGCAAAGGGCGGCATTTCATTTGAAATGGAAAAGTATTTCAACTCAGTTCAGCCTGACGCAAATATGAAGGCTCAGCGTGTGCTTGAGCTTAACCTTTCACATCCTGCCGTTAAGAAGATGGAAGAATTTATCAAGAGCGATGTTGACAGAGCAAAGAAGTATGCCGAGGTTCTCTACAGTCAGGCGCTTCTAATCGCAGGACTTCCGCTTGAAAATCCGTCCGAATACACAGACCTTGTTTGTTCGATTATGTAAATTGTTGATTTGCGTTTGCCGCAAATCAAATGGCGATCACTGATCGCCGCTACTATACGGCAATAACCGCCGATACAGGTGCAAATCACAAATCTCACGCTAAACTAAACATTTTACACCCGATTTCCGACCAAAACGGAAATCGGGCGTTTTGTTTTTGCAGAAAATTCCGCAAAATCTTTTGCAATAATATTGATATAATTTTTGCGTTGTGATACACTGATTTCAGTAAAAGTTTTTTCGGAGGCGGACTTGATGAAACATTACGATGAAAAGCAAATGCAGGAAAATATTCTCTATCTTGAGGCACTTTCGGAGCAGTATCCGAACATTCAGTCGGCGGCGGCAGAGATGATTAATCTTCACGCAATCCTTGATTTGCCGAAAGGTACCGAACATTTTCTTTCCGATATTCACGGTGAGCATGAGGCATTCAGACATATTCTTAACAACGCATCGGGTTCAATCAGAGAAAAGATTGACGACCTTTTTTCAAATACTCTCACATCCGAACAGCGTGCCGAGCTTGCAACGCTGATTTATTATCCAAAGGAAAAACTCAGTGTTTACAAAAGCGAAATAACCGACATTGAAGAATGGTACAGATTAACACTCATAAGATTGCTTGCAATCTGCCGACACATTTCTTCCAAATACACACGAAGCAAGGTTCGTAAAACTCTGCCAAAGCATTATGCCTACATCATTGAGGAGCTTATGTTCGGTGATTCAGGCAAAAAAGACCGTGAAACCTACCACGAAAATATTCTGCACACAATTATTGAGGCAGGACAAGCCGATGTTTTCATACTCTCGCTTTGTGACACGATAAAAAGACTTATTGTTGACAAGCTCCACATTGTCGGCGACATTTTCGACAGAGGTGCAAGACCTGACATTGTGCTTGACGACCTTATGATGCACCACGGTGTTGACATTCAGTGGGGCAATCACGATATTCTTTGGATGGGTGCGGCATCGGGCAGTATGGCTTGCATTGCCGCTGCACTTAACAACGCATTTTCATACGGCAATCTTGACACAATCGAGGTCGGCTACGGAATAAGTCTGCGTGACCTCTCGCTTTTTGCAAAGGATGTTTACGGCGGCGGAAATGTTGAACGCTTTATGCCGAAAGGTCCTTTTGCGGATTCGCCCTACACCTCAAACGATCCGTTGCTTGTTGCCGATATGCACAAGGCGATTGCCGTTATTCTATTTAAGCTTGAAGGTCAGCTTGTCAGCCGCAATCCTAACTTTAATATGAGCGACAGGCGATTGCTTGACAAGATTGATTTTGAAAATGCGACCGTAACTGTCGGCGAAAAGAAGTATCCGATTTCTGACACCTTCTTCCCCACAGTTGACCATGACTATCCGTATGAACTGACAAAGACGGAAAAACGGGTTATGGAACAGCTTAAAAATGCCTTTATGGCAAGTGAAAAGCTGAAAAGACACATTGATTTTCTGTTTGCCAAGGGAGGAATGTACAAGTGTTGCAACAACAATCTTTTGCTCCACGGCTGTATTCCGATGAATAAGGACGGCAGTTTTATGGAATTTGACACGGGTAGCTGTGTGCTTTCGGGAAAAACATTGCTTGATGAGCTTGAAAAGATTGTTCGTCAGGGACACTCTGCCCCCGAAAATTCTCCCGAAAGGCAAAAAGGCAACGACTATATGTGGTATCTCTGGTGCGGAAAACATTCACCGCTTTTCGGCAGAGAAAAAATGTGTTCGTTTGAGCGTTTCTTTATTGACGATTCCGAAACCCACACGGAAACACGCAACCATTACTACACGCTCTATCACGATGAAGATGCCTGCGTGAGGATTTTGAAAGAATTCGGTCTTTCGGAAAATCACGGTCACATAATCAACGGTCATGTTCCCGTTATCCGCAAAAAGGGCGAAAGTCCGATAAAGGCTAACGGCAAGCTGATTGTGATTGACGGCGGATTTTGCAGAGCATATCAGGACAAAACAGGCACGGCGGGCTACACGCTTGTCTATAATTCCTACGGTATGCGAATTGTCACCCACGAACCCTTTGCGGGAATTGACAACGCAATCAAATCAAACAAGGACATTCTCTCAACAACAAAAGTTTTTGACACCTCGGAAAACAGAATCCGTGTTGCACAAACCGATGACGGTCAGACAATCCGTAACCGCATTGAAGGACTTTCAATGCTCCTCTGCGCCTACCGCAACGGTGTTCTGAAAGAACAGTAATTTAAATATTTTGATATGAAACACGGCTTGTTCGGAAAATGAACAAGCCGTGTTTTTCTGTATCAATTCTGTGGGGGCGTTCATTGGACGCCCGCCTTGATAAAATTTTATGTTTTACAAAAATGTTTTGATATTATGGAAATTATGTATTCATTTGTAGCGGCGAACCGTGTTCGCCAATCGTCACAAGCGTAAGCTTGGGGCAAAATGATTATTTAACAACAAATTCAATACAGATATTTATTGTTTTGTGTTTACATACAAAACAAATGGCGAACAAGGTTCGCCGCTACTGTATGACAATAGCTTTGCGGCTTTTATATAATTTGATTTATTATAAAATTCCACTCAAAAATTTTTACCTCCCCCCTTGACTATGCTTTAAAAATGTATTATTCTATATACATAGACAATCTATGTATATAGAACTGCGAGGTATTATAGAAATGGGAGGGATAATATGAAGAATAAATTTCTTGAAAAAGTAGCCGAGCAAATTAGCGACAAGCACTCCCGAAAGCTAATTACAGCCGAGCTTGAATCGCATTTGCTTGACAAAATCGACTACTATGTTGACATAGGATATTCAAAAGAAGAAGCCGAAAAGCGAGCCACCGAGGAAATGGGAAACCCCGATGACACCGCCGTGCCGTTGAATGCTCTGCACAACAATAACTTTCGTAACCTGCTGTCATTTATCTGTTGCGGTCTTATAATACTGATGTTCTTCTGCACAATATGGTTTCGTGACGCTTTTATATACAGCTACGATAACCAATCATACAGACACAGCATACTATGCGATTTTGTTTCGCTTGCTTTTCTGATTGCATATGCTGTTATGTTAATATTGGCAAGAAAAAAGCACATTAAAATCATTCCGTTATTTGTAGCGATTTCTTTTATCCTGCAATTTTTCTCCGTTATTATTTACGATTACAACGAGGCTGCACTCACATCAACAGCACCGCCGAATATGTTTTATTTTTACCAGCCAGCAATGTACGCAATTGTAAAAACAGTTACAGAGGGATTTGTTGCGTATTCAAAATGTATTTTCATTGAAGTTCCTGCCGAAACCGATTCTTTCTGTTTTAATGTTTTGCCCTATATTTTAGGGTTATTATTTATAATATGGTCAATCATACTTTTCATTAAAATATTGAAAGCAGAAAGAGTTGACAATCGTGAAAAATACAACATACCTATTCGCCTTATTGAAATATGTGCAAGCGTATTTTTGTCCGTAAATCTTATTATAACAGTCACTGCCACAGCATACAGAACCGTCAATGATTTTGCAACAGGCAACAGCTATTCTTCAAGCCGTGAAAAAATGTCAGAATATGTTCTTAATGCAGATTTAACACGAGATAAGTCTGAAATTATAGATGAACTGACGCTTGAGGGATACTATGCGGATACAGAAATCCCTGACGAATTTTACGGCAAAGGCGGCGCAATATCAGTTGGAACTGGTATGGATAACAACGGAAGATACACAACCCTTTCATACAATTTGAGTGATGGATTTATTACATACGATGAAAGCGTAGGAGCTTTCATTAATGAGAGGGATATATACGATAAAACTCCCGAAATTTTATCCGATGTAGATGCAATCAAAAAGATTGACAAGGGAGATGACTTTGAAAGCATAAAAGAATCGGGACTTTTAAAATGGGCTAATGGAATATGCAAAACATATTATCGAGATAAGAAGAAAACTGTATATGAAATAAACTTTACAATTTATTTTAAAGGATACGATGATACTTCTGACGACGGCTCAAACTTTTTCTTTAAGAATCTGACCATAGAGGACGGTAAAGTTACTGATTATTGTGATTAAACGAAAACTCTGAAAGGAGGGATAGTATGACTAACGGTTTTATAGAAAAGGTTGCCGAACAAATTAGCGACAAGCACTCCCGAAAGCTAATTACAGCCGAGCTTGAATCGCACTTGCTTGATAAAATCGACTACTATGTTGACATTGGCTATTCAAAAGAAGAAGCCGAAAAGCGTGCCACCGAAGAAATGGGCAATCCTGATGATACCGCCGTGCCGTTGAATGCTCTCCACCAAAATAAATATCGTGGAGTATTCACATTCATTTGTCTTGTGGCTGTTACCGCACTTTTTATGGCAACCGTAAACGCATCACCTCTATTCTGCTATGTTGCAGAATATTCAAACTTGACGCATTACGCAATGTTTGATTTTTGGTCGCTGATAATTCTTGCCACATACACGGTGATGATAATTTACAGTCAAAAGAAAAGTCACAAATCGGTTGCAATCTTCATTATAATATCGCTTGGCTTTCAGGTTTTAATGTCTGCAATCTCAATAACATTGCAAGGCTCATTTCTTCTTATAATCAAATTTTCGTCAATCTTCCAACCTGCGGTTTATGCGATTATGACTATCATCACAAAAGGTCCGATTGCGTATATTGACAGTCTGTTTGCATATGAAAATATTGAGTATTCGGCAGTCAATGAGTGGTGCTACACGGCAATTCCTTTTATAATTATGGCACTGTTGTTGCTGTGGGCAATTGCGGTTCTGATTAAAATCAGAGGAAACGAGCGGATGAAAGGCAGAAAAATTCATCTGAAAATAACTAAAGTATTCAAAAATATTTTCATTGTATTTCTCTCTGTCAATTTTCTTATCATGGGAATTTGTGCGGTTATTTCAAGAGTAGAGATAAATTCAAAATCTACCGAAATTCTTACAGAAAGAGAAAAAATAATTAACTTTGTGATGAATGCCAATCTAAAAACCACAAGCAATGAATTTTTGGACAATGCAAAAGCAAACGGATTTGACTTCCAACTGAATTTCAAATACGGCAAACATCCGACATTTGATTCTTCAGACAAAGAGTATGTATATCGGCATAACGGCAATATGATTTCAGTCAAAGACATCAATTGCAATATGTATCTATCTTTAGATTATAATGCTTTAAACACATCAATTTTCTATAACGATTTGTTATTAACCACGAAAGAGTTTGACGCAATAAATAATCTCAAGGTTGGAGATTCAATCAGTAAATTATACGAAAAATCTCTTATCTATAAGGCTTCGGCAATCTCAAAAATATACTATGCTAATGATAATCTCGGAAACCCGAAATACAGTCTGTACCCCTGTATGACATTTGTTATCGACAAAAAAGGTCAAACATACAAAACAATTGACATAAGTGTTTCGGACGGTAAAATATCCGAGATATGCGAACCTATTGAACATAAAAAAGAATACGAAACCAGATTTAATTTTTTCATTCAGAGCTAATCGGAAAGGAGCAAATAAAATGAAAATCAGTAAAGAACTTATCAAAGGCAGTACAGCAATGCTTGTTATGAGCGTTTTAAAGAAAAGCGATATGTACGGATACAAAATTATTAAAGAGCTTGAGTTACAGAGCGAGAGCGTGTTTGAGCTTAAAGAGGGTACTCTCTACCCCATTCTTCACGCACTTGAAGGAGAAAATCTGCTTGAAAGCTACTGGGAAGAATTTGACGGCAGAAAGCGTAAATACTACCACCTCACCCGCAAAGGCACAAAACGCCTTAAAGAAAAGCAGGAGGAATGGAAAGTATATTCAAAATCAGTCGAAAAAGTTCTCAGCTTTTCGGGTGTGTAAAACACTTATCACAGACAGACCGTTTTCCGTTAATCTTGAATTTATAGCCCTGTAATGGTAAAATTATCCTATAAACTCAGAAACGGAGATATTATGATGCACAAATTAAAAGTCAGAGCAAATCATACGGTATATATCATATTTGCCGTTTTGTCATTGTTTTCCCTGACACTTATATTTAATGACAATATATGGTTTGACGAGGCGTACACGCTGTCGCTGATTCAGCACAATTATTCAGACATAATCAATATTCTGAAATCCGATATGCACCCACCGCTGTATTTTTTGTCGCTGAAAACATTTTGTTGCATCTTTGGATACTCAATAACAGCAACAAAAATATTTTCGGCAATCGGTTACATTGCAACGCTGTTTTTGGGATGCACAATCATAAAAAAGCACTACGGCAGTAAAACATCAATAATTTATATGCTTACTGTCGGAGCTGTGCCAATGATGCTCTATTTCAGCGTTCAGCAAAGGTCATACTCATGGAGCATATTTTTTGTTACATTATGCTTTATTGAGTCCCTGCTTTTTATAGCAAACAAAAAGTTTCATCACTGCATTTTATTTGCTATAGCAGGACTTGGGGCTGCATACAATCACATCTACGCACTTCTTGCAGTTGCAATTATCTTTGCTATTGCAAATATATATCTGCTCATTAAAGACAGAAATTTGTTCAAGCGTGTTATTATTGCAGACCTTATTATGGTGGCAGGATATTCATTTTGGATAATTCCTCTTTTAAATCAAACAAAATCAGCCTCAAGTAATTTTTGGCTCAGCGGAGTTGAACCGTTGTCTGTAATTGTATTCATATCGGGCATAGCAGTATCTGCACTTGTTCTTATGAAAAAAAGCAACCGAAAATTGTGTATAATTTTCGCAGATGTCTGCGTTATGGGGATTCAAATAATCGGGTTGTTCGTAACCGTTTTTATACGCCCGTTTTACATTGCAAGATATAGCGTTGTAATTCTCGGTATCTTTGCAATTCTCGTTGCTTTCGGCGTAAAAGATATAAAACCAAAGCCGAGCAAAGTAATATGCACCCTGCTTTGCGTTGTAAATATCGGCTGTCTTGTTGCAACAGGATTGTTTGAATATAATCCGTCAATAACAAATTTTCGTGAAAGATTCAGTTCTCAACAGTCAGAATCAGACACTTTTGTTTACTGCGACAGTGCATTCGGAATTATGTCGTATTATTATCCGAACAACACCCACCTTTGCACCTACAAAGAAAACTGGTTTGAGGCATTTGAAAATGTTGAATGTATAAACAAAAATGAAATTGCAGACAAAGTTGACACAAATCATAAAATTTGGTTTGTAAAAAATGAACTCACAAAAATGCCAAAATGCATTAAAAGTAATTTCAAGTATAAAAAGATTGATTCTTTCCAATGTGACTTCAATAAATTTGACCTATATTTACTTATTCTAAAGTAAATATAGGTCTTTTGTTTATGGTATAAATGCAGAAATTAAAACTAATTTGCCTCTTATTTTCTGCTTTCGTAGTCCTTGTCTATCTCATCACTCCAAGACGATGAAAGCGGTCTGCTTTTTCTGAAATTGCACACGGTTTTCGATACTGCGTCAAAAACAACAGCCGTACCCTGACCGTCAGCGTGATAATTAACGGAGCGGTCGGAATTGATTCCAAAATGCTTAGCGGTTTCAACGGAATCAATGTTAGCTCCGATAAAAAGAAATTCCCAGCCGTAGCGATTTTTCTGACGCTCAATCATTTTCTTGACCTTCTCGCTGTCATAACGGCGGCTTGCATTCTCCATGCCATCCGTTGTGATGACGAACAGTGTGTGTTCAGGGACATCCTCTTTTCTTGCGTACTTATGGACATTCCCAATGTGATGAATCGCTCCGCCGATAGCATCCAGAAGCGCGGTGCAGCCGCGAACGGAATAGTCTCTGTCGGTCATCGGATCCACCTTCTGAACCGGCACACGGTCATGGATAACCTCGCTCACGTTGTCAAAGAGGACGGTAGAGATCAATGCCTCGCCATTCTCCTTTTTCTGCTTTTCAATCATGGAGTTGAAGCCTCCGATGGTGTCTGCTTCCAGCCCGCTCATAGAGCCGCTGCGATCAAGGATGAATACGATCTCCGTCAAGTTCTTTCTCATGTTTTGTACCTCCGTATATAAAAATATGACTGCTTGGTGTCTCACCTTACAGTCATATTGTACTTCGGTATTCACTTCATTTGGTCGCATGGCAAGCGACATTATTCTAAGGACAAGAACAGCTCTCCGTCAATGCTTAGGATGTCATCCATCGGAATCTTCGTGCCGTCCTGCATGGTAATCAGGCGCTCAAAGTCATCAACCTTTATGACTGCGCCGGTTGCAGTTACATACGCACCGCCAGCTTTGCGCTCATCAGGTTTGAAGTAGGTTATTTCAACCTCCGGCTCTTCATCAAGGGCATCCATGAGAAGCTGATACCTCATGTTCAAAGCGGTCAAGGCTCCCTCATCAAGCTCAATCCTTTCGTCGGTCAGACGTCCGGTTTCCTTGATTGCAGAATCATAGCCGGTGAGGGCGGCAAAGGGCGCAAACTGCGCTGCACGATCTGACATCGGCATTTGTGGTCGCGTTTTGGAAACGTGGTGAGGAAGTCCCATGATCTCGTCGTATTTTCCGTTCACGCCTTATGCCCTCCAATCTGCGCATTGCGGTCTTTCGCGGTTGCACCTTCTTCAAGATTCATTGCCTTGAGGATGGCGTTCTTTCCATACTTCTTCTTGATGGCAAGCGTGGCGGCTTGTATCTTCCGCTCACGCTCCAAAGCGGCATCTTCGGCTTTCTGTTTTTCCTCTTCGGCGGCATAGTCGGTAAAGAGGTCGAGCTGGACTGCACCGTCATTTTTCTTCGGCGCGTCCGCTTCCGGCAGGACATGATTTGCCACAACATACATACGGCGGACAAGCAGATTCTTGTCCACGATCCGGTCGAAGAGTTCTGACACAGCACACATTATTTTGCGGGTAGAGGATGTGTGACCGTCGAGGTTAATAGAGCCGTGCGCCTGTTTCGGAATCTGCCTCCCATAATGATCTGTCTCCACCGCGCCGTGATACTTTGCCCGTCGCGCCGGATCAGTCAGGTTCTCAATGTCGTAGCCAACTGTGAGAACCATCTGGTCGGTGACAAGCCCCTTGTCTACCAAGTCCAGCACAAGCAAGTCCGTCATTTCCCGCACAACCAGCTTCGCCTTCTGCGGCTCGTAGGGACAGTGCAATACCTGACCGGAGCTGAGACTGTTGGAGCTGGGACGGTATGCCTTGATTGCCTCAATGGTCGTAGGCTCCCAGCCCCACGCATGGTCGATGAGCAATTCCGCGTTCTTGCCGAACAGCTTATAAAGCAAGTCCTCATTCCGCTCCGAGCAAAGGGCAACATCGCCCATTGTGAACATCCCATTCTGCTCAAGTTTCTTCGCAATACCTCGACCCACGCGCCAGAAATCCGTGAGAGGCTGGTGCGCCCAAAGCTCACGCCGGAACTTCATTTCATCCAGTTCGGCTATTCGGACGCCGTTCTTGTCGGCTGGGATGTGCTTCGCTACAATGTCCATTGCCACTTTGCAGAGAAAGAGGTTCGTCCCGATCCCAGCGGTTGCCGTGATGCCGGTTGTCTCAAGCACGTCGAGGATAATCTTCATGGCGAGATCATGTGCCGAGAGCTTGTAGGTATTCAGGTAGTCCGTCACGTCCATGAACACCTCGTCGATGGAGTAGACCACGATGTCCTCCGGGGCAATATATTTGAGATAAACCTGATAGATGCGGGTGCTATACTCCATGTAGTACGCCATCCGAGGCGGCGCGATGATGAAGTCAATCGCCAGATACGGGTTTGCTTGCAGCTCAGAGTAGAAGTGTGATGTGCCGTCCAATCTGTGTCCCGGCGCGTCGTGCTGCCGTCCGGCATTCGCTTCCTTCACGCGCTGTTTGACTTCAAATAGCCGCCCGCGTCCGGAGATACCGTAGCTCTTGAGGGAGGGCGTGACGGCAAGGCAGATGGTCTTATCGGTACGGCTTTCATCCGCAACAACAAGGTTTGTGTCCAGAGGATCTAAGCCGCGCTCCCGGCACTCCACGGAGGCGTAGAAGGATTTCAGGTCGATTGCGATGTAAGTGTGTTGTTTCACCTTCTTTGCCTCCGCTTTCTTCTTAGATCAGCCCTAATGACATTTCATTGGAGCTTTTAATGTTGAATACGATACGCCATTCAATATCACCCTCCACCGGCTCAAAGTGTAGAGAGGAACAAACTGCATGAAGTTTTTCTTTTGAGCTGTCTCCACACACGATTGCGATTGGACCGTCCGCTCCGCCGATAATGCCGATACAAGCAATATCGTTTCGTGCCTCTGGTGCATAGCGGTCAGAGCATGGCGCAATTTCCAAAGGCTTGTCCCCCTCAGCGCAATCACAGATCGTAACATCGCTGTCAGGTTCAGGAGAAAGTGTATAGCTCATAGCAGTAAAATGCGTAGGATAAAACCAGCGGTCAGAACCGTAACGCTTTTCGGAAATTGTCTGCTGCTCTAATTCCTGTACAGTCAATGTGTATTTTTTTCCACTGACCGGATGGAGGAAAGAAAACGAATCACCGGGAGCGTGTGCCTTGAAATGTGGTCCCGGGACACGACACGACTGCTGCTCCATTGTAAGGGAGAGGGCTTTTATTTCAGGACGGCGTTTGCTTGTCCACGGAAAAGCTGCCCGAAAAATCATCCATCCATAGGATGTATCCAAATCATAGTGTTCCAATGCCCACTTTGCTTCCGCTTCATTGATCACCCCGTCTGGCAAACATGGATTAAAGACCACGGAACAGCCGTGGGAGGTCAGCATTGTTTTCCCGTTCAATTCCAAACGAGGAATAAAGTCAAGGCAAAGTGGATTGTCTAAATCTATCTGCATTTGCTGCTCCTGCGTGAAGTATTCGCAGGAGTCGTTTTCGGGGTGTAAATCCCATTTAGTTATGAACTTGCGAATGTCTTCTTCCGGGGTACGCATACAAAAGTCCATGACGAGTCCCTTGCTGCAAGAATACGCCGCAGGAATAACCCAATGATGCCTCGCCCAGTCAAATTGCTTATTCAACCGGATTTCCGTTCCGGCATGGTCTTTTCCCGAATGTCCCCAGAAGTTTCCATCAAAGTAGACCTTCCACTCAGGCATGGTCGGTTCTGCTTCTGGGTTCATATCAACATCATAATAGTCCTCGGTGTACTTGATCTTACTATAATCAAAAGATGCTTGCAGCTTTTTGATGTATACCCACGGCTGTTCCATAGGCGTCAATTTCATTTTCTCAGCAAGCTCTGATAGCGTTCTTTGCTGATCCTGCGTTGGAGGGTTGTCCTGCAAAAAGGCTTCAAACTGGGCTTTATCCCACATCCACGCCTGTTCCAGCGCTGCCGAATCACTGCAAGCAAGGAGCAACCTCAGAAAGTCTTCAAAATCGTTTGCCAGCGGATGAACAAAATCCGGAGCCGAGTTCATGGGACTGACGGAAAATACCATACCGCCAAAGTCTCGAACAAAGCAGAAGTGGATGCCGTCCACACCCGCCCAGCCAAAAATAGATGCACCTTTTGGCGTGCAAAAGTATGGGTTGTTATCTTCACGACGCTCCACCCCTACGGGCGAAAGGTCAATACCACTTCGCAAAAATTTCTGAAACACTTTATCCATAGACCTTATGCTCCTATTAAACTTTGGTCGAAGGCAAACAGAGCCTCGTTGATCTCAAAGACATTATAGTTCCCATGCTCCACGAAATACTCCACGATGATGTCAAACTTGTTGGAGTGGGAGAGCGCAAAGCCAGCCTTCATGAGCATATCCTTCATTTCAACAAGCGGCAGCTCAAGGGCAATGGCAAACGCAATGACCGTGGGCTTGGAAGGCTTATAAGACTTGTCCGAGCGGATCTTCGAGAAGAGCTTCCGGTCAATATTCGCCTTCTTATAGCACTGCGCGTCCGTCATGCCGCGCTCATCAATCTTTCGCAGAAGCATCTCGGAAAAACTCTCGTCGATCTGTCCCAGCGCGTCATCAAGGGTTGCCGCCTTTTTGGGGGCAGCCGCCGCAGAGACGGGAGGCATGAGCTGTTCGATTGCCTCTTCACAAACGGATGCCTCGCAAGGCATGGGTTCTTCCATCCGGAAGGCGTTCATCCTGCGCAGACGCTCGGAACGATTATCAGTATGCTCGTCCACATAGCGGTCATCTATGTACGCTGCAATATCGGCAAACAGCTTGCCGCTGATCTGATAGGCTTTGCGGTCAAAAATGACGATGTACACCGTCATTTCGTTTTCGAGAAGGAAACTGCTAATGGTGTCAATCGCCACTTTGAGAGCCTGATCCTTCGGATAGCCGAAAATGCCGGAGGAAATCAGAGGGAACGCAGCCGATTCGCAGCCGTATTCCTTCGCCAGCATGAGCGATGTCCGATAACAGGATGTCAGTAGTTCGCGCTCACCATGCCGTCCGTCATACCAGCGCGGACCGACAGCATGAATGACATATTTGCAGGGCAGCTTGTAGCCCTTCGTGATTTTTGCGCTCCCGGTTTTGCAGCCGTGGAGCGTTTCACATTCCACCAGCAGCTCCGGTCCTGCGGCACGATGAATGCAGCCGTCCACACCGCCGCCACCCAGCAGCGACTCGTTGGCAGCGTTGACGATGGCGTCCACCTTCATTTTCGTGATGTCATTTCTGACGATTTGAAGCGGCATGATTCTATCCTCCGTCCTATCAAAGCGGCATCGGTGTCCGGGCGATCAGAATGACCGCCAGAATCGCGCCCACAAATGCCGCTGCCCCTACGACCGCCAACACCTTTTTGTCGAGCTTCTTCTTCGCTGCCTTGCCAATCAGCGCAGCGCAAGCCATGCAGACAGCCGCAGCAACAAGCGCAATGCCCAGCGTTTCCCATAGCCAAGAAAGTTCATGTAGGATTTTCATGCGATCATCATCTCCTGTTCGTTAAACTGGAATTTATAGTCCTCTCAAAACCAATTTGCTTTTTCTTCTCGAAATACG
>OHRI01000239.1_pt1 | contig 50522 bp, 46 predicted proteins | sample 1578421 | NCBI WGS metagenome assembly OHRI01 (sample SAMEA3879598, study PRJEB24766) | human gut metagenome | biome: human-associated habitat; feature: feces | place: USA | collected 1985/1987 | reverse complement strand
TCTATATCCAGGGATTCCATATCTGAATACAGAAACAGAACCTATTGACAAATGCCCATATGCCAAGTAAACTATGCTCGTCAGAGGTAACTCTGTGGATTGAAATATTTATATTAACAATGCAGCAAAAAGGGGATGTGAAAAAACTCGATTGAGTTTTTTCACATCCCCTTTTTGCTAATAAATTAAAGATACAAAAACCCCTATTCCATACATCACGTCGAAAAATAAATCAAGTTATGGGCGCCGGATTAAAAATACACATATCATTGTGGAAGCCATATTGATCACTGTACGGTTCTTTCAGCCCGCTGGCCACATCCAGGATCATATCGAAAATCTCCTGACCCACATCTGCAATAGTCTTCTCTCCTGTTGCCACATCCCCGGCAGAAATATCAATTAAATCAAACCAGTGATTCTTCATCTCATTCCGGCTGCAGACCTTAATAACCGGACAGATATCAAGGCCGTAGGGTGTTCCCCGTCCTGTCATAAACACCTGCAAACCAATGCCGCTGGCCACCTGGCTGGGGCCGCATACAATATCGCTGGCCGGGGTTGCCGCATAAATCAGGCCGTGTTTTGTCGGCTTTTCCGCCGGAGACAGTACCTCTACAATCTGACTGGTTCCGCTTTTGGCGATACTTCCCATTGCCTTTTCTACAATATTGGCCAGTCCGCCCTTCTTATTTCCCGGTGTGGGGTTTGCATCACGATCCACTCCGCCCTGCTCCAAATAATCATCATACCATTTCATCTCTTCTGCCAGACGATCTCTGGTATGAGCATCCGGGCACCGGGCTGCCAGCATATGTACGCCGTCGCGGACCTCCGTCACTTCACTGAACATAACTGTCGCACCGCCCCGCACCAGCATATCTGCTGCATAGCCCGCGCTGGGATTGGCTGAAATACCGGAAAAAGCATCGCTTCCGCCGCACTGCATGCCAATCAGAAGATCCTTTAACGGAAGCTCCTCTCTGGTTCTCTGATTCAGTCTCTGAAGTTTTTTCTCTGCCATTTCCAGAATCGCATTCATCATGGCATCATGTCCGGCATAATCCTGCAAAGTCAATACATTTTCCGGAGTAATATCCTCCGGCGGAAGAACCCGGTCGTAGGTCAGCTTCTCACAGCCCAGTCCGACCACCATAATCTCTCCGCCAAAATTAGGATGACGAATCACATTGGTAATGGCACGAATCGGGATGCAGGCCAGAGGCGCATTAATGGCAACTCCACAGCCGTAGGGATGAGTTACTGCAACTACTCCATCCACATTGGGATATTTGGGAAGCAGCTCCTTTTTAATCCGCTCCACAGCCACCTTCAGTACCCCTGCCGCGCACTGTACGGTCGTCACGATTCCCAGCAGATTTCTGGTTCCTGCCGGTCCCTCTGCGTTCCTGTAACCCATCCAGGTTGTTCTGGAGGGTACAGGAAGATCCTCCATTTTTACCAGATTGGTTCCGTATTCCATATTTTCCAGTGACGGGCTTTCCGGAAGTTCAAGCATATGCTCATTGATCCAGTCTCCCCGCTTAATATCATGAATGGCATAACCCAGAACAACTCCGTACCGGATCACTGCCTCTCCTGCCGGTATGTCGCACAGAGCAATTTTATGGGCCTGAGGAATATCCTGGTTCACAGTCAGTCCCTCCATAATTTCCGTTCCTGCCTTCAGCTCTTCAACAGCAACTACCACATTATCCTGTTCTTTAATTTTTACATACAAGCGTGCCATTACGCACCTCCTTATTATCGAACCAGACATGGTTTCTTCGGATTAAATTTCCATCCCGGAATCAGATACTGCATGCCAATTGAGTCATCACGTCCGCCGAGACAATGATCCAGATACAACTGATGTGCTTTCAGAATCTGATCCATATCGGCCTCAATACCCAGCCCCGGTTTCTTCGGTACTGCTACACATCCATCCACAATCTGAAGAGGTTCTTTAGTCAGTCTTTCCAGACCTTCCTGCCAGATCCAATGAGTATCCAGAGCATTATATTCGCCCGGAACAGCGGCTCCCACCTGCGTAAACATAGCCAGCGAAATATCAAAATGATTATTGGAATGGCTGCCCCAGGTGTATCCGAAATCATGGCACATCTGCGCTACTCGAACAGATCCGCTCATAGTCCAGAAATGTGGATCTGCCAGAATAATATCGACTGCCTGAGACTCCAGAGAATGTCCCACCTCTCTCCAGTCTGTAGCAATCATATTGGTTGCTGTCGGGAAACCGGTGCGCCGGCGGAACTCACTCATAATTTCACGGCCAGAATAAACACCTTCTGCTCCACATGGATCCTCGCAATATGTCAGAATGCCTTTCATTCCCTTTACATATTCAACAGCCTCCTCCAGCAGCCATCCGCCGTTCGGATCCAGGTCGATCCTGGCATCCGGAAATTCCTTCTTTAAGGCGCGAATGACATCCATTTCTTCATTTCCAGGCAAAACGCCACCCTTTAATTTGAAGTCCTGGAAACCATATTTTTCATGAGTCGCTTTTGCAAATGCTACAATTTTATCAGCTGTCAAAGCTTCCTCATGACGAAGACGATACCAGTCACAATCAGAATCCAGTTCATGTTCATAAGGCAGATCCGTCTTATTGGGATCCCCTACGAAAAACAGATAGCCAAGCATACGAACCTTATCTCTCTGCTGGCCGTCTCCCAGCAGTTCACATACCGGAACCCCAAGATATTTTCCCAGCAGATCCAGACACGGAGCTTCAATAGCAGTCAGCACATGAACACCTGTACGCAAATCAAAGGTCTGATTTCCGCGGACATCTACCTCTCCTTTAGAATCTAAATGCGCTTTTACCTTTAACAGAGTACTCTTGTACTCAGAAATTCTGGTTCCCTCCACAATCGGAATACATTCTTCCAGTGCCGCAGTAATTTTCTTTCCTCCGGGAACTTCTCCAACACCGGTTTCTCCATTATCTCCATGTAAAATCACAATATTTCTGGTAAAATAAGGCGCATGAGCACCACTTAAATTCAATTCCATGCAATCCCTTCCTGCTACCGGATAAACCTCCATCTTTGTAATTACAGGTACTGCCATGATAAAATCCTCCTTTTGCGTTACATTTAACTTTATTATTTCTCCAGATTCACTTTGATTGATTCATCTGTGTTCATTATAGCAAGAGAAGAATATAAAGTATAATTAATAGTTTTTCTTCTTCTCTTAATTTTTCTGTTCAATAATTCTTCTCATTCCAACCTGCCTCTGATATAATATTTCTGGATAAATCATTCAGAAAGGACTGAAATTATGAACGAAAAACTAAATAAAATACGTCAGGAAAAAAGAACTGCCCAAATTATGGTTGCCGTCTGCGCCGCCGGACTGGCAGTCAGCCTGATTCTTACTCTAAGACGCTCCCCCTTTGCTTTTGTATTTTACGGACTGATTCTTCTTTTTTATCTTTTTGTTTTCCGAAATCAGTCAAAACGTTATCAGCAGGCAGTCAAAAACGCTACCCTGGAAGAATGCCTGAGACCCTTCCTTAAAAATGTCTCTTATCAGGAAAAAGACGGACTGGATCCGAAGGCCATTTTAAACGCAGGTTTCATTCCTATTGAACATGAAAACAGCCTGCTGATTCGTGACATTGTACACGGCAGCTACCAGGCTATGCCCGTATTTTTAAGCGATGTAACCAGCGATTATGTCTCTGCAAAATCCACAAAGCATGGAAATGAAAAACCTGTTTTTGACTTTCTGTCCGGCAACTGGTTTGAAATCTGTTTCAAAGAAAGCTTTCCATTTTCCTGCACAATTTGGGACAAAGAACTTGTCTCTGATTCTGCAAGAGAGCATTTTTTTAACGGCTTTTATTCTGCAGACAGCAGCCAGAATGCAGAGTTCCGGAACCGGTTCTGCACCTACACCAAAGACCGCCCGGATATTACACTCCCTGATGGATTGACCCGTGCTCTCCTGAAGCTGGCCGAATTCACCCCCGGCAAAATAGCCGTCCAGCTTGACGGACAGCATTTCCGTATTTTTATCAGAAACCGCTTCCTCTACACCAACACCGTGTCACCCAAAATTGATATTACTCCTCAGATTCTGCAGCATAATCAGTATCCGGAAATCAGCTATATTCTCCGGGCAGCAGATGCCGCACATCAGAACTTATAAGAATAAAAAGCCGGTTCACAAAAATCTGTGAACCGGCTTTTTTATTCATTTCAATAACTATTTTACTGTTCTACAGAATCTGCTATTTCCTTAATAGTATTGTAAATATTCTCATCATTTGCTGCAGAATCCTCAGCATTTAAGTAATAAGGCATCATATCCACATTGGCAACTGCCTCTGCTGCTTCCGGATTTGCCAGAATCTCCTGAACCAGATTTTCATAATAAGTAATAATCTCATCTGAGGTTTCAGCCGGGAAATAGAAGGAGAAATCACAGTCTGGATATACCATGTCAATCCCCTGCTCCTTTAAGGTCGGGATATCAGCAATCAGGTCATATCTCTCCTCTGTGGGAGCACCGATACATGCAAACTGTCCTGCTGTCAGGTAATCCTTACAGTTAATATAAGCGCCCGGCATTAAATCAACCTGACCGGAAAGCATAGCTGCAATCTTATCAGAGTTAGAACCAACATCAACCAGATCCAGATCGATACCTGCCTCTTTTTCAAATTTCAGCAGTTCATAATAAGTATAAGCTCCAACCTCTGTACATGCTTTTAACTGACCTGGTGCTGCCTTTGCTGCCTCAATAAATGCATTTAAATCAGCATATTTTTCCGGATTTACATATAACTGCTGTGCCGGATCCTTTGCAAACGTTGGTCCCAGCTTAAATGCAGTATAATTATAATCTGTAACACCTGCAATATTTGCAACATTTACCAGATTATGACCGTAAAGGAAGGTATGACCGTCAGGAGCAGAAGACAGCACCTGATTTGCAGCCACAGAACCTGCCGCACCATTGGAATTGACAACAATAAAATCATGTCCTGTGATTTCTTTTGCATACTGAGCAAATACACGGGCAGATAAATCTGTATTTCCGCCTGCACCTGCCGGTACTACAATAGAAACTGTTGTACTGGGTTCCCAGGAGGTTTCTCCTGCTTCAACAGCAGCCTCACTGCTTTCTCCGCCATCTTTGGCAGCCTCTGTTGCTTTTTCTGTTGCTGCCGGTGCTGCTGATGTCTCTGCCTTTTCAGAGCCACTGCATGCTGTCATACTCAGAACCATTGCTCCTGCCAAAACTGTTGCCCACATTCTTTTTTTCATTTTTTCTCTCCTTTTTCTTCTGGATGTATTTACATCCTGTTTTCTCTTTATATATTCCCCGAATACACTCCCACCGGGGTGTATATCCTGCAAACTTCCGACTTGTTTTTACTGCTTACAAGCTCTTGCCTTTGCCCGGAATGCTTTCAGTTCCTTTGTCACAGACCAGATTAAGACAGCCACTGCCACAAAGAAGAAGAAGTCAAAAATCGGTCTTTGGAAAAATGCGCCAAAAGACTTATACTGCATAATTCCGCGGCGAAGATAAGTCTCCAGCATCTCACCAATCAGAAAGCACAATACAAACGGTGTCGTCGGCAGGCTGAATTTATGATAAATATATCCAACCAGACCAAATATCAAGATAGACTGTACATCAAAAATACGGTTATTTGTTGCATATGCACCTACACAGCACAGAACTAAAATCAACGGCAGAAGAATATGCTTTGGCACCTTAAGTACCTGTACAAAGCCTTTGATACAGGTCCACTCTACAACCAGCATAATCAATGTACAAATGATACAGGCAGCAAAGATTCCATATACTACGTCTGCATTCTTTACAAACAGCAGGGGGCCAGCTGACAGACCATGAATCAAAAATCCTCCCAGCATCATAGCTGTAACACCATCTCCCGGAATTCCAAGGACAAGCAGCGGAATCATTGCTCCGCCAATCGTCGCATTGTTCGCAGATTCAGTTGCTACAAGGCCATCCGGACACCCTTTACCAAACTCCTCCGGATGCTTTGACATATTTTTGGCTGTTACATAAGCCAGCATACCAGAAGTAGAGCCGCCAATTCCCGGCAAAATACCGATACCGGTACCAATCAGAGCAGACCGGAAAAAATTAGGCAGATGATACACAAATTCCTGGAGGCTAAATCCAAAGCCCTTTACCTTTTTAATCGGAATCGTCTCAATTTTTCCGCTCTTCATGCTTTCTGCTGTACACAGAATATCTGAAATAGCGAAAATACCAATCAGCGTCGGCAGGGTATCAAATCCTGCCATCAGATTAGAAGAACCAAAGGTAAAACGTGCAGTTCCATCAATCGGAGCCATGCCAACCAGTGTAAACATCAGACCAAACAAACCGGCAAGCAGTCCGCGCAGCATATTGCCGGAGGAAAGAATTGCCACCATTGTCAATGCAAAGAAACAAATACCAAAGTTCTCAGCCGGCGTAAATTTCAACGCAATATCTGCCAGCAAAGGTGCACAGAATGTCAGGATAATGAAAGAAAAAATGGAACCCAGTGCAGAGAACACAATACCAAGTCCAAGTGCTTTCATTGCCTCGCCTCTTTTTGCCATCGGATGTCCGTCAAAGCAGGTAGCGATAGATGATGCTGTACCAGGCATATTCAGAAGAATTGCGGAAATCAAACCTCCCGAAATACCGCCAATATAAACAGCTACCAGCGTATTCATACCCAAAGAAGGGGTCATGCTGAAGGTCAAAGGCAGCATCAACGCCACAGCCATGGAGGCTGACAGCCCCGGAATAGAGCCAAATATAATACCTATTGCCACACCAGCCACCATCAAAAAGATAGAGGCAGGATTCAAAATACTCACAAATGCATTTCCAAGTAAACCTAATGCCTGCATACGCTTTACTCCCTCCCTATTATAAATTAATGGTGAAAATACCTGCCGGCAGTACGATCTTAAATCCGTAGCGGAACAGGAAGAATACAATTAAAGTAAAAACCACATCAATTACAGCCAAACGGATTATATGCTTTGCATCCCGTTCATCATCAGGTGACAGAACCAGCATCTGCAGCAGCAGATATACCATGGTACTCATAATAAAGCCCACCGGCTGAAGAAGAAATACATAAATCAGAACAAGAATGATACTGGACAGAACCCGCTTATAGTCACACTCCGGAATCACAGCATCCTCAGTTCTTTTTCATGCATCTTTAAATTTTTAACACTGAGGAATGTGAGAATCGCTGCCAAAATGAAGGTAACAGCACCTATCACCATCGGCATAAAATCCGGTCCAATCTCCATAACTTTCGATTTCGGCAGCATTTTTGCCATCACCATAAGTGCAGTGGAAAGAATCATAAAAAATACGCCCACCACAATGTCCCCGTACTTTTTGAAGAACATATTTCCCATCTCCTTTTCTTATAATTTGTATTCCAAAAATTTTATATCTGGAGCTTAGCACTTTTTTCTGTAGAAGTAAAATTAATTATTTTAGCTTTTCTCTTAATTTTTCTTATATCATTTCAAGCCGCTTTTTCTATCGCGCCAGAGCCGGTTTCTTGGAGTCAAATTTCCATCCGGGAATCAGATACTGCATTGCCATCGCATCATCCCGATCATGGGAAGGAAGCTGCTGATAAAGCCTGTTCGCCTCCATCACCTTTTCCATATCAATTGTCACACCCATTCCCGGTTTTTTAGGAACCTGCAGATATCCATCCACAATCTGCGGCGTATCCTTTAAAAGATTCTGTCCATCCTGCCAAATCCAGTGAGTATCCAGCGCTGTTGGTCTGCCGGGAGCGGCTGCTGCCACATGAGCAAAGGCAGTCAGCGTAATATCAAAATGATTGTTCGAGTGACTTCCCCAGATCAGTCCCCAGTCATTTAAAATCTGTGCCATACGCACACTTCCTCCAAATCCCCAGAAATGAGGATCTGCTAAAACAATATCAACCGACTTCAAAGCGGCTGCATGATAAAACTGTCTCCAGTCCGTTGCAATCATATTTGTTGCCACAGGAAGATTTACCGCATTCTTAAATTCTGCCATAATCTCACGGCTGCTGAATCCGGATTCCGGACCGCACGGGTCCTCAATATACGTTAAAATTCCCTCCATGGGTTTACACAGTTCAATAGCCTCCTGAAGACTCCATGCTCCGTTGGGATCAATATTAATGCGCCCGTTTGGAAATGCTTTTTTTAATGCCTTTACCGCTTCCATTTCCTCGGAACCCTTCAGCACTCCGCCCTTTAATTTAAAATTTCTAAAGCCGTATTTCTCATGAAGCACCCAGGCCTGTTCCACAATCCGCTCCGGAGTCAGCATCTCCTGACGGCGGAGACGAAACCAGGGATCTGTGCTGTTACTTTCATCCAGATAATTCAGTTCTCTGGCCTTTTCCTTATCACTTACATAAAAAAGATATCCCAGAGTTTCTACCTGATCTCTCTGCTTTCCATCACCTAAAAGTTCACACATCGGCAAATCCAGATACTGACCCAGCAAATCCAGAAGAGCACACTCAATAGCCCATTCTGCTTTTACAACAAACTTCAGTTTGCTGATATCCAGACTCTGAATTCCTTCTCCGTCATCCTCTTCTGACCTTGCAGATGCCTTATGAATGCTGTCCAAAATCCCTCTGTATTTTCCGCAGGGCTGTCCTACAACCAACGGAATGCAGCTTCTTAATGCCTCACAGGTGTAATCCCCTCCATGAATTTCACCTATACCTGTATGTCCGGCATCATCTTTTAGAATGACCAGATTTCTTGTAAAATACGGTGCATGGCATCCGCTTAAAGTCATCAGCATACTGTCATATCCTGCCACCGGAATAACCTGCATTTCTGTTACAATCGGTGTTCCTGCCATCATTCTTCTACTCCTCCCATTCATGTTTTACTTTATAAATATTTTCTGATATAATCATAAACTATTGCATTATTATTGTCCAATATTTATAATTAATTGCAGAAATCAGTTTTGCTAATCACACCTAAGGAGGTTCAAACTTGGATATCAAATATCTGAATTATATACTTGCCATTTCCAGCCGTCACAATATGACAAAAGCGGCTGAGGATCTGTTTGTATCTCAGTCATCCCTCAGCCAGTATCTGTCCCGTCTGGAACAGGAACTGGGTACTCCACTGTTCACCCGCTCCAAAAATGAGCTGACTTTGACTCCGGCCGGAGAATTATATGTAGATGCAGCAAAAAAGGTTGTTAAAATTCAGAAAGAGCTGTATCAGAATATCACGGCTTTAAGCAAACGCGGAAAAATATGTGTAGGCGTCACCTCAAATTTCGGTTTAAGGATGCTGTCCGAAATCATTCCCAGATTTAAAGAACTGTATCCCGGAGTTGCTATTGAAATCACAGAAAGCAGTCTTCCCGGCCTGAAAAGACTTCTGGCTGACGGTGCCATTCATGTTGGCATCGCCGCCGAAGTAAGCACTGTGCCTTTCGGCAGCCAGGCTCAGCTTCTCCGGAAGGAAGAAGTGTTTTTTGCAGTTTCTTCTTCCCATCCCTATGTGTATTCCCATCTTCCCGGAAGCCCCATAACTGCTGAGGAACTCATTGAAAATTTCTCTCAGGAAAATTTTCTCCTGTCAAAAAAGGGATCCTCTCTCCGAATGCTGTCTGACAGTTTTTTTGAATCCTGCTCCTTTTCTCCCAGTGCTTTCTGTGAAACCAACAGTATCACTGCCACCAGAAGAATGATCGCTCAGAATGCAGGTGTAGCTTTTATCGCTGAATCCTGTTCTGCAAACCGCAGACAGGTTTCTTATTACAGACTTTCTCCTGCCCTCTACCGGCTGAACCTGGTGATCTGCCAGAAGGACTGGAACTTAAATGAACCGGAACATCTGTTTCTTGATTACATTTTGAATTATTTTAACGAGAATACAGAAAATCCATATCTGGCAGAAAATTATGCTGTATCTCAGGAACCTTAACCAGCTCTTAAACGATGCTGTCTTACTGCTGATGAAAGGAATAAATACAGAATATGGACACGAAACAAATAGAATATATTTTAAAGATTGCTGAAGAAAATAATATTACAAAGGCTGCCGAAAAACTCTACATTACCCAGTCAGCTTTAAATCAGCAGCTTCTGAAACTGGAAAAAGAACTGGGAACTCCCCTCTTTCATCGCTCCCGTTCTCACTGGGGTCTTACAGAAGCCGGACGTATTTACATAGAAGGCGCTCAGGAAGCCCTGAGAATAAAAAACATCACCTATAATCGCATTTATGACATATCCAATGCGAAAAAAGGAACTCTGACAATCGGCCTGACTCCCGGGAGAGGACTCCGGCTTTTTACAGCCGTTTACCCGCAGCTTCATCAGGATTTCCCCAATCTGAAGGTCTGTCCCATTGAAATGCGGGTAAAGGATCAACAGGAAGAAATTGCCAGAGGCAGCATTGATCTGGGGTTTATGACACTGGATTCCAAGGACCGCACCAATGATGAATATGTGGTTCTCAGCCAGGAAGAACTTATGCTGATTATTCCTTCCGGTCATCCGGCAGCGGAACGTTTTTCCTCTTCCGATACGGAAATTCCCACGATCAGTCTGAGAGAACTTCAGTATGAACCCTTTGTTCTGATGGATAAAAATTCCACTCTCCGCTCTGTCTGTGACACCGCCTTTCAGAAAGCCGGATTCACTCCAAATATTCTTTTTGAAACAAACAATACCAGCGGGATTGCCTCTATGGTAGAATCCACGCTTTGCTGCGGAATCATCCCCTGGTATTATGTCAGCCAGCCATCCAAAAAGCTGACCCGATTCCATATAGAGGAACGTCCTGTCTGGGATGTGGCTGTCAGCTATTCCAAAAATAACTACCTGAACTCCGGAGCCAGGGAATTTATCCAGTTAGCAAAAAAGTGGTGGGATTCTATTTCCTGACTGAATCAAAAAATTTAAGAACTATTGCACACAAAAAAGAGGGTGCCGCCAAATACGGTAATCCTGCCGGATATCGCGTTTTTCTTGTTGTTTATCTGCCATATCCAGTGTGAAAACCGTTTTGCAGCACCCTCAAAAAGTCTGAGTTTGAGAGCTTACCTCATACACTGTCCCTGTTTTTAATTAAAATTCATGACATTTTTACCGCCATATTCTGAGCTGTAATTGCCAATTCCATAGCCCTGAATACATGTTCCTGTGTCATGACACACTCCGTTCTGTTTATACAGTCCAGAATAAAATCTCCAAAAAAGATAAAGCCAACTTTTCCAGTCACCTGAAATTTATATTCTCCTGTACTGTTTACCAGATATACATTATCACCGTCACTGCTCTCACCTACATTTAAGTATTTGCGAATCTCGATTGTCCCCTTTGTTCCAATCAAAAACACGCGTCCGTCTCCCCATGCGCCCAGGCCATCGGGTGTAAACCAGTCCAGGCGGAAATAGCAAGTAGCCCCATTGGATGCTTTCAGCATCCCCGCACCAAAATCTTCAAATTCCGGATAATCCGGATTCGCATAATTGGCTACCGCACTATAAAGTACCTCCGCATCTTCCTGTCCGGTATAGGTCAAAAACTGTTCAATCTGGTGGCTTCCAATATCTGTGATGATCCCACCCATTTTATCCTTCTGGAAAAACCAGTCTGGTCGAGTCTTTTTATTCAAACGGTGGGGAGCCAGAATTGTCATTTGCAGCACTTGTCCTATTTCTCCCTGTTCAATCAGCTGCTGGGCAAATACAGCGCCTTCCACATGTACCCTCTCACCGAAATATATCATATATTTCATTCCAGTACGCTTACATGTTTTCCTTGCTGCATCTATTTCCTCCATGGAAAGCATTCCCGGTTTATCTGCAAAATAATCCTTTCCATGTTCCATAACACGAATTCCCAGGCTGCATCGCAAATCAGGGCGAATCGCGCTGGCTATCAGCCGGATTTCTTTATTTTCAAGAATCTCTTTTTCTGAAACCGCCACATTTACCTGTGGATACTGCTTCTGAAATGCCTTCACCTTTTCCGGATCCGGATCATAAACACTCACCAGCTTTGCCCCCGCTTCCAAAAGGCCATTACACATTGCATAGATATGTCCATGATCCAGACCAATCACTCCAATCGGGAACGTATCCCCCGAACATACCACATGCCGGACTCCCTGAGAAACCGGAGCATAATTCATTCCATCTGCTTTCTGCATCTACTATTTTCGCCTCCGTCAAAGTGTTCCTCCTACAGAAATTCCAATATCCGCAAAACTGTCCACGCTTTTTGTTTTTTCATGAAATTTCACTGTATGTTTCAAAATACCTTCTTTAGAATAAAATGGATCTACCTCAGTCATTGGAAAATTCACCCTGCATCCAAGAAATGCCGACTGATAAACCGCAGTAATAAATTCCATTGTAAGCCGTCCGTCTTTTCCACTGACAAGCGGTTCTCTATCCTGCTCTACTGCAGCTACAAAATCTTCAATCTGACCTGTATGCCCCGTATATTTCAAATCAGGAATTGCCTCATACTGCTCTTCCAGCTGCCTGCAAACATCCTCATCACAAACCGGATATCCATTTTGCAGCTGCTTACTGACTGATAAATAATGGGGAATCTCGATACTGCCTTTTACACCATCGATAAACAGATTCTGCTTTTCTCCGTGATGCAGAAGAGAGCTGACCAGAGTACCTGCAGCACCGCTTTTAAACCGTACCATGCACATAGATACATCTTCCACCTCACTCCCGCTGTGGTTCTGATTATCTACCATAGCCTGAAGAGATTCCACTTCTCCCATCATCCACAGAAACAGATCAATATGGTGGACCGCATGGATAAACGTACACCCGCCGCCCTCCTTCTCCCAGGTACCTCGCCAGCAAAGATCATAGTAATGATCTCCCCTCCACCACAGGGAATTAGCCTGAGCATACAAAAGTCTCCCCAGCGCTCCCTGATCAATTAATTTCTTTGTTTTCATCACATCTTGTTTAAAACGGTTCTGCGCTACAATTCCCAGCCTGGCATGTCCTTTTTCAGCTGATTTCAGCATTCGGTCACACTCTTCCAGGGAAACAGCCATCGGTTTTTCACAGAGAACATGCTTCCCTCTGTCCAAGAATTCTACCGCTGCCCGACAGTGCAGTGCCGGCGGCAGGCAAATGGATACGATCTGAATATCCTCTCGTTCCAGAAGGCTTCGGTAATCATCTGTCACATCACAATCCAGAGCGTATTTTTTCTTTTTTTCCTCTGCTTTTCTGATATTTACATCGGCCAGTGCTATGATTCTGCATCTGTTTTTCAACTGACAAAAAGCCTCAATATGAGTATTCGCAATGTCCCCAACTCCTAAAACAGCTACTCCCAGCATCTTACCGTCCCCCTTTCCATGCCTGTTTCATTTTTCGAAAAACGCCTATCTGAGCCAGAATCAGCACCAGAATCATAGCCATAAATACAAGGCATATGGGTCTTTCAAACATTGGCATAATAGAACCATTGCTGATGTTTAAAGCACGACGCAAATTAGAATCTGCCATAGGCCCCAAAATAACACCAAGTAAAAACGGAGCTGCCGGAAAATGCAGTTCAGACATAATAAATCCCAGAATACCAAATACAAACATTACCTTTACATCAAACATATTGTAGTTAATCACATAAGAACCAACTACACATAATACAAAAATTACCGGCATCAGAACAATCTTTTTCAGTCCAAGAATCCGCACGGTAAAACGTGCCAGTATCAAAGAAAAAAACCACATAATAATAGCGGATGCTGCCAGATATATACACACTTGATAAAGGAACTCCGGAGTTTCATTCATAAGAAGCGGGCCCGGACGATATCCGTGCATCAAAAATGCGGCCAGCAAAACAGCGGCCGGAGCAGAACCTGGAACAGCCAGAGAAAGTACCGGTATAATTGCACCTCCAATGCAGGCATTATTTCCTGATTCTGCAGAAATAACACCTTTGGGATTTCCTTTTCCAAAGGTTTCCGGTTCTTTGCTTGTGGCCTTACTTGCCCAGTAGGAAAGCCATCCGCCTACATCCTCACCTACACCCGGAATAATTCCTACGCCTACTCCAATTAGAGACGAACGGACGATGGCCACAAAGTTCCACCCAATTTCCTTAAATCCTTCTTTCACATGAAATGGCGACATTTTCAGAATTTTCTCTTCATTTTTTCGAAATGCCTTAATGATTTCTGGGAAACCAAACAATCCAATCATAACTGGTATCAGCTGAACACCTGACATCAGATTGATGCTTCCAAAGCAGAAGCGGGGCATAGCTGATAATTTATCAAGACCAATCTGTGCTATAAAAAGACCCATAATACCAGCAATCCATCCTTTAAGAGCATTATCTCCTGAAGTCAGGCTTCCACAAATCACTATGCCAAAAATAGCCAGCAGGAAAAATTCCCATGCTCCGAATTTTAAGGAAATACTCGTCAGAAGAGGTGTAAAAGCCATAACACATACCACGCTCAACAGAGTTCCGAGACACGACGCAGTTGTCGCCAGAAAAATGGCAAAGCCTCCTTTTCCCTGATTTGCCATAGGAAAACCGTCTGAAGCCGTAGCTGCAGAAGCCGGAGTACCGGGAATATTCAGCAGAATTGCAGACTGACATCCACCGGAGATAGAGCCTACATATACTCCCAAAAGAGAAATCAAAGCTGACTGTGTCGGCAGATTATAAGTCAGACCTGTTAAAAGTGCAATCGCCATCGTAGCGCTCAGACCGGGGAGCATTCCCATTACCAGTCCTGCCAGCGTAGAAATAACTGCTATTGCAAAATTCATAGGCTCAGCTACCGTCTGAATTGCCTGCATCAAGTATGTAAATTCCATCAAAATTTCCCCCTTTCCTATGGAAGCGGCACACGAAACAGCACCTGGAATAACAGAACAATAAGAGCGACTGCTCCCCCTGATATCAGAAGAATTTTAACTGGTGCTTCTGCCTTTAAATAGCCCATCAGGATGAGCATAAAAATCAAAGAGGAAAGCCAAAAAGGCAGAAAACTCATAAGTAAAAAAGTATACACAGCCATAATGATAACACCGACTGCCATGGTATGCGTTGTCTTATCAGAAACAACGGCATGAAACCATTCTCTTGTTTCGCAGATACGTGCTGAAAAACCACCGTCCTTCAGGCTTTCTGCAAAATAAAATAAACTGCAAAACAACAGAGCAATTCCCAGAATCATGGGCATCAGACCGGGGGATAAATAAAAAGCTTCTCCTGACTTTATATGCATGAGGACACTGGCAATAATAATAATTACTGACAGCATCAGCAACGCCAGACCTCCCAAAAAATCTAAGTATTTTTTTCCTTTCACACAATTACCTCCTCTGAGCAAACGATTGCTTATAGTGAAAAACAGGAAGGATGCTGCATGAATACGCATCCTCCCTCTGCTGTTCTTATGGACGCGGAATCTTAAACTCTTCCGGCGAAGTCTTTGCTACTCCAGCATCATACAGAGTCCATGTCACAATTGACTGAAGATTTTTTACATACTTTGCAGACTCTTCACGTCCCATGGCTGTTATCTCAAAGCTCTTCGTATCACAGAAATCCAGGAATGCCTGATCCTTCATAGCCGCATCAAAAGATGCATCCAATTTTGCCAGAATTCCTTCATCTACTCCTTTGGGTACTGCAATTCCCGTAGTTTCACCCATGGGAACCTGAGAGGCCAGAGCCGGTAAAAATTTAGTAATAGACGGGATGGTAATTCCACCTTCCAGTGTCAAATCTTTCTCCGTAAATGCAGCAAGAGCCCGCATATCACCAGACACAATCATATCCTTCATTTCTACTAACAGCTGGGGTGCAAAATCCACTTCTCCTGACAGAGTTGCTACAATGGCTGCATTTCCTCCTTCATAGGGAACATGCTTGTATTCCGTTCCTGATGCTCCTGACAGAAGTTCGGCTGCAATGTGTCCTGCACTTCCCGGTCCTGCTGTTCCGGCTGTAACCTCCCCTGGTTTTTCTTTCATTGCATTTAACAAATCTTCCATCGTCTGATAGGGAGAATCTTTTCCGACAGCTACAATATTGGGAGTGAAAGTTGCAAGCCAGATATCCCAGTCCTCCGGCACTGTATCCAAAAGTCCCATAACCGGCATTGATGTAAAGGAAAGCATACCGTCTGCCAGAATTGTATAACCATCCTGCTTTGCTGATAATACACTCTGTGTACCAACACTGCCTCCGGCTCCCGGTGTATTTGTCACAACAAAGTTAGTATCCAGATTGCGTCCCATGGCTTCTCCTACAACACGCCCTGTCAAATCTGTAGAACCGCCTGGATTAAATGGAACCGTCATATTAATATCTCGTTCCGGATATTTTTCTGCAGCTGACTTTCCCCCGCTGCATCCGCTCAATACTAAAGCTGCTGCAATACCTACTGCTACCAGTTTATTCATTTTTTTCATGTAATCACCCCATGTTTCGACCGGAGATCCACAACAGAACTGCCCCTGTACAAACTGGGCTCCAGCCGAATTTTCTGTTTCTGCGTTTGTTTGGTTTCATTAACACTTTTCAGCAAAAGCTGGGCAGAAAGTTTCCCCTGTTCATACTCCTGCTGACAAATGTGGGCAAAATCGTTTTCTCCTGCTACTGCCCACTCTGGTGAACCGATTAAAATCACGGAAATATCCCTTCCAGGAAGCAAACCTCTCTCTTTCAGATATCCTACTCCGCCTTTCGCCTGAATATTATATCCAAAAAATACAGCTGTCACATCCTTCCTTGTTTCTAGGGCCTGTTTTGTCAGTTCATATCCGGTCTCTTCTGAAAAGTCACCGGACACAATTAAAACTTCTTCTTCACGAATTCCGGCTTCTCTGACCGCGTCTAAAAATGCCGTCCTTCGGCGTTCCAAATCATGAATTCCGGAATTCCAGTCCACATATACTATATGACGATGCCCGTTTTCAATCAGATAATCTGCTGCCAGACGGCCACATGCGTAATTATCTGTAGTGACAAAATCATAGTCTGTCTCTGTTTCCAGCGGCCTGTCTGTAATCACCATCGGTACATCCATTTTCCGCAGCTTCCGTGTATTTTCACATCCTTGTACCGTTGGAATCAGAATATATCCGTCTACCCTGTGCTGAAGCATTCGATTAATAATATTGTTTTCCCTTTTGGGATCATCAAATGTATTGCAGATAGTTAAAATATATTCTTCTTTTTCCACTTCCGCCTCTATAGCCAGAATCATTCTGGTAAAATACTGGTTTGAAAACTGAGGAACCAATACCGCAATGATCCCTCTTTTTTTCCCTTTCAGACTGCTGGCTGCACTGCTTTTTACATACCCAGTCTGTTCAACCGCTTTCATAACCCTCTGTCTCATATCCTGACTGATATAACGCCCTTCCTTGCCGCTTAATACATAGGACACTGTAGATGCGGTTGTTCCTGCCAATTTCGCAACATCTTTCAATGTAGCATACTTTTTCCCCATAATTATCTCCCGATCTTCTATGATTCAGTATCTCAAACATTTTCTTAATTACTTATTTATTATACTATAAAAAATCACAGAGACAAGAATATAAATCCCAGGGTATGCGGTGTTTGCTTCTTCTCTATCCCCTCCATTCTCCTTCATTATAGGCAATCGTTTGCTTGTAACTGTTAAAAGATAGCCTTTATACGTTGGCAGTAAAGCCTGCTGTATCAAGACTTAGACAAAACATAAGTGATTCCTGAACGTTCCTGAATTACTTTTCTGTTATCAGAATAATTCATCCGGTTCCGATTGTCAATAAGCAATCGTTTGCCTTAGTAATATTTTCTATTTTAAACATATTTAATTTTATTTTTTATGCATAATGCACAATTTATGTCCGTATATTCCCCCTCCCTCTCCCCCTAAATTTTCCTCAAATAAATATTAACCAATCGGTCTAAAAGCAATATAATAATTATCGACCATATGGTCAATAATGTGCGAGGTGATTTTATGAAACGTGAAGAAAAGAATCAGCTGACTCGAAGGCGTATTATGGACAGCGCCCTGGCGGAATTTTCCAAACAGGGGTATGGTGCCAGCTCCGTCAATGCCATCTGCGCTGCCCAGGATATATCCAAGGGAATTATTTATCACTATTTTGCTGCAAAGGATGATCTTTTTCTGGCCTGTGTAGAGGAATGCTTTGTTAAGCTTACAGAATATCTGAAGCAGTCTGTGTCCCGGGGCTCCCGGAATCCACGGAACCAGCTGGAAGAATACTTCTCTGCCAGAAGCAGCTTCTTCAAAGATTATGGAGCCTCTTATGCGGGCCTTTGGTGCTTCTGACACATCTCTGCCCCTGGCGAAGGACTATGCCTTCTGGATGTTTATTGCAGCCCTGGCCAACCTTCCCGCCCAGAGTGTGAACTGCGCAGCCAGAGCAGAATCTTCTGTAAAAATATCTTCCATTGCAGTTATCACAGGCGCTGCGGCAAACGTAATTTTAGACCCGATTTTTATGTTTGACTGGGGCTTCAATATGGGTGTAGAGGGTGCTTCTCTTGCAACAACCATTTCCCAGTTCCTTACCTTTGGTATTTTAATCTGGTTTTATGCCAGCGGACGCTCCATTATCAAAATCAGACCCAGGTTCTTCCACCCCAGCTGGAAACTGGTTAAAACTGTTACATTAATCGGAATCCCCACAGCAGTTATCCAGATTTGCCTGTCCGTGGCCTCCTCTCTCACCAATATTGCAGCAGCCGGACTTCCGCAGTCTGACGAGATCATTGCAGCCTTTGGTGTAGTACAGAGACTGGTTCTGATTGACTCCTATGTCATTATGGGATTCATGCAGGGCTATCAGCCTGTTGCTGCTTTTGCTTTCGGTGCAAAGCGGGAAAACAGGTTCCATCAGTCCGTCCGGTTTGCATTAAAGGGCTCCCTTGTTTTGACTCTGCTGGTTACCGTTTCCTATATCCTGTTTGCAAAACCGCTTATTTTATTATTTAACAACAACCCTGTTATTGTCGATTACGGCAAATGGCTCCCGAGCTCCCAGGTTGCTCTTTTCCCGGCCTTTGGCCTGTGCTACATGATGACGATTACTTATCAGACAATAGGCGCCTCCGGATACGGACTCTTCCTTTCCCTGCTGCGCCAGGGACTGTTTTATGTTCCTTTTATCATCATTTTGCCGAAACTGCTTGGTGTAAAGGGAATTTATTTATCCTAGCCCTTATCTGATATTTTAACCACCCTGGTCTGCATTTTCTCAATTAAGAAAATGAAATCTCTTGCTTCAGAGAACATGCAGAAAATACAGGCTCAATAAAAGTAAAAACGAAAGAAAGGCAGACTGCTACATGAAAAAATGGAAAATCTGGATTTTCGCTGCATCCCTGGTTCTTCTGACCGGATGCAGCAAAGAAGCTGCTGAAACTGAGACAAAAACGGAAACAGCAGCCGCAGTAGAAATCGAAACAGAAGCTCAGCCAGAAACTCAGACACAGGCAGACAGTATTCCGGCAGAAACGCTGACTCCGGCACAGACTCTTGCTGAATCAGAGGCTTCTTCTGAAGAACAGCCTGAAAAAACACAGGCCTGGGATACGAAATCACCTGCAGAAGACAGCAAAGAACCTCAGATAATTTTGATGCAGATTCTTCCGAGGCAGCAGAATTTGCCGGAAAAGTAAAAGCGACTGTTTCTGAACAGAATCTGGAAGCCCTTGCCGATTTGGCCGCCTATCCCCTGTATATCGTTTTTTCCACCGGTGGTCAGTCTGTAGAAAGCAAAGAGGATTTCCTTTCCCTGGGAAAAGAAAAAATCTTTACAGAGGAGCTGATGACCTCAGTTTCCCAGGCCGATGAAACTGCTCTGACTCCCAGCCAGGCCGGATTCATTTTAACAAAGGAAAGCGGCTCAGCCAACATTATATTTGGACTGCGCGACGGCAAGCTGGCTGTATCAGGAATCAATTATTAATCGCTTTCATGCTCACATAAAAATGCTCCCTTCCAGGCAACAGGATTTGTTTCTTTTCCTGTATCCCGAAAGGGAGCAGCTTTTTATTTTATAAAATTACCACTTCAAAACAGTCATATCCTCTTCTTCATCCTCTGCAGCCATCACCCGGCCCAGGCCAAACCTTCCCTCTGCGCCGATATACTCGCAGCTGGCTCCAGCCTCCACATGGGCATTTACTACCAGCCAGGTGTGACCCTGAGCCTGAATTCGTACTCCATCTGCCTCATGGCTGCTTAAAGGCTTTCCAGCCATTGCAGACATAACAGGAACTGCCTCTGCCCAGGCTCCCGTCTCATTTTCATTCAGAGCACTGCAGACAATCACAGTCATCATTCCAAACACGCCGTTTCCCTGTTTTTTGCAGGAAACCATCGTTCCATTTTCTATCTGATTGTAATGGAGAGATACGGGGAAGGCCTCCTCCTCCAATACAATGCTTCCCTCATGCCCGGAAATGCAGAAGAATTCTGCGCGGCTCTTTTCTCCCTCCAGGGTAAAACCATTCTCCCGGACAGTCACTTTCTGATTCAAAGCCGGATGGAAATGCTGGGTCAGTGTGTGATCTCCATTTCCATAGCAGGTATCCATAACCACATAAATCCTTGTTCCTACAGCCAGTACCCGGCGTTCCACATAAACGCCCCGGTCAATATACCCCAGATGGCCGCATTCTGCAAATCCATACTTTCCTTTTCTGCTCATGGCTCCGCCTACAGCAGGCCAGAGTCCCTTCACACCCCAGGAATCAACACAGTGAGTATATTCCTCGCTGTCTACTGTCACAGTATTGTGAGCCTTTGTACTTTTTAACATCCGTCTTTCCGTTCCGTCTACATAAGTATACCGACCCGGATCTACCAGCACATCCTCTCCCCCAATTACCAGATCCAGATGTCCCTTGTCAAAATGTCCGTGTCCTCCGCCCAGACTTCCACACCGCATATGAAGATAATCGGCATCCTCCTGCCAGGAAGAACGCAGATACCAGTTTCCGCTGTCGGAAAGCCAGCAATCCAGACTCTCCGGTTCGCAGGAGGCAAGGGCTTCATACCGCACCTGCGCGCAGATTCCATAATTCCAGATTCCCTCATAATCCATCCGATCATATCCGCCGGATTTCAGAACCGGATCCTCAAACCAGAATGCACCTGCTGTAAGAAGATCTCTCAGATCTGTCACATCACTGTCACCGCCAGAGGGCTGGCTTTTATCCGGCTTCTGCCAGATCCGATCTGCAAACACCATGGATTTTACCTTGTCCTGGAATTCCTGCGGGAATTCATCATCATAAAATGCCGCTGTCTGCAGCGCCTCTAAGAAGCATTTGAGAACCTCATTATGATACATGGGGGACATTTCCCACTGCACTCCATCATCAAGAATCTGAACCCAATTCTGACGAATCAGACGTTTCTTCGCCAGCTTGATCCACGCTCCGGCCTCCGGGCAGTCTCCGGTTTCCTGTAAAAGATGAGCAATTGCAAACAGTCCGTTATTTTCCAGGACACCCCAGTTGCTCTTTGTGGAAAACGGACGCTCACAGGCAGCCAGATAAACGCCGTGCTCCTTCATACATGACAAAAACTGTTCAAATACCTCGTCTGTTACTGCAGGACTGTCCACAAAGTATCCCATTGCCCGAAGCCAGTTAATTCCCCGGATTCCCGCCTCAATGGTTCTCCAGGTGGTTCCCTTTGTTTCCTCTGTCAGAGGATTCTTCTTGATCCAGTGAACCAGCTGAGATGCGAAGCACTCTGCATAGGCTTCATCCCCAGTCATGGCATACGCCTGTCCCAGACAGATCCAGTACTGATGACGGTTCATCTGGAAAATAAATTCCGGATCCGGTCCGGGCTGATAGGACCAGTCAATCTCCCCCTCAAAGGTCACCGGCTCTGCCGTCTGCTCCATATCCCAGGGAAGATCAAATAAAAAGAGCTGATTTCTGACCTCGTCGGCAATTCTCATTCGATGAGAAGTCTCCTTGGGCCACCACCTTTTTGCATATTCACTGCAGCGGAGCGTCTCCTCCTGGCTCCGGCCATATTTTTCTTTTAATTTTGCCTTCTTTTCTGCTGTTGTGTTCATGTTCCCTCCCGAATACACTTCTGAAAAGCGCCCTAGATACACAAATTCTGTCTGCAGTTTTCTGTCATTCAGAATTCCTATATCCAGGACGCCGACATTCTAAACCTCTCTTATTATACAATGGTTTTGTCTCAAAGTCTACACAAGGAAAGAGGGCTGCTCCTGTTTCATCATTCCTGTTTCGCCTTTCCTCTTGTCAGGAGCAAACCTGCTGCTGCCGCTGTAAATGGAGCAACTGTAACCAGGCCAAAGCTTCCTACCACAGTATCCAGAATTTCTGATGCCACATATTTATAATTCAAGATATGATCCACCGGTGTTCCCTGAGCCATAAAAACCATAAGGAGTGCTATATATCCTCCGGAATATGCAAGAAGAAGCGTAGTTGTCATCGTTCCCATTGCCGCTCTTCCTACTCGAATTCCGGAAAGCATGGCTTCTTTTGCAGAAATATCCGGTTTTTTCTCTACGACTTCCCAAACTGCAGAAGTAATATCCACGGCCAAATCCATCATAGCACCCGAAGCTCCAATAAAAATACTGCTCATAAAAATCGATGTCAAATCCAGATCCTGATAACCACTATAGAGAAGGGACTCTGCATTTGGCATCACCGCACCATGTATCCGGAATAAATCCGTAAAAAGAATTCCAAGCACACAGGTAACTGCTACTCCAAGAAGAGAGCCAGCCGACGCTGTAACGGTTCGAATATCTGCACCATACACAAAAAAGATAATCATAACCGTCAAAATAACCGTAATAAGGATTCCAGTCCAGACAGGTGAATATCCCTTTAAATAGCAGGGAACCAAAATTTTCCAGATAACAAGTACTGTAATTCCAAAGGAAAGTACAGCCTGAATTCCGTTTTTTCCTGCAAATGCAATCAAAAACACAGCAAAAACCAACAGCAGGATTATTTCCTTATCCAACCGGTAGTGATCCGATAAAACAACGGATTTTATCGTATCCTCCTGACAGCTGATAGTCAAAAGTGCACGATCTCCTTCTTTAAATATTTTGTCCTTTTCCAGAGAACCACTCAGAAAATTGACTCCTGTCAAAGTCTGTCCCTTAAATTTTCCGTTTTCAATTTCAATGGTACACATCTGCTCTCCGGACTGAATCAGTCCAGATGGAATAATGGCAGAATTATCTGTGGCAACAACCGTTCCTACAGCCCGCTCCGTCCCTTTGTAAATCAAAGCATCCTCATAGCCTGTTGGCAGGGCTATGAGGACCGCTATGAAAATCAGACCGATTAAGGTTGTTAAAATCACACTTTTCTGCCGGGAGAAAAGCTGTTTGATCATATTATTGTACTCCTAACAGGGATACCATTTTTTTATAAATATCTGTGTTATCATAGTATCCGCCAAAGACCTCTGCGCCAGCACCCTCTGCCAATACCTCAACAGGAAGACCTGTGTGAGCATAAGAACCGAAATTAACACCACTCTTATTATTTAAAATGTGGGTAATCGTCACAGTCAGCGGCTCATAGCTTCCGTACTTAATGTACTCCTCCTGACCAAATTCAGACTCCTCCCCGGTACGGGTCATGGTTGTTTCATAAGCTTCCTTTAAGAGACCATACTCATACTCTGTCATTTCCAGAGCGCCGCTGTTATTGGATTCCGGATGGAAATCTGCACTGTCTTTCTGCTGAGCTTCCTGCTCTCCCTCTCCAGAAGGTGCCAAAAGTCCAAACAGCTGTTCCACATCCTTCATAACCGTTTCAAAATCTGTTTTATTCTCCTTATATGCTTTCACATAATCAGAATCATATTTCGCATAAGAAATTTTCTGATTCTCAAAATTGGTCAGGAAGGTATCATAATCCGTTCCTGCAAATCCAATCGTCAGACCTCCTGTCTCGTGATCGCCCGTTACCAGGATCAGGGTCTCTTCTGGATGCTCTTCATAGAACTCTACCGCTTTTTCAACCGCATCGTCCAGGGCAATGGTATCTGCAATGGTAGATGCTGCATCGTTCGCATGGCAGGCCCAGTCAATCTTTCCGCCCTCTACCATCATGAAAAATCCGTTTTCATTGTCCAGCATCGCGATTCCCTTATCCACATAATCTGCCAGAGACCACTGCTCTTCCGTGCGATCCAGCTCATATGCCATAGCATCGCTGTCAGCCAGATGCTCATCAATCACGATTACCTTCCCATCCTCCGGCTTCAATGCCTCTGCCTCTGCCTGTGTCTTTACAACCCGGTATCCCGCCTTTTCTGCCAGTGTGTACAGGTCCTCCTGATTCTTTTCAGATCCGGTTGGTTTTAATAATCCACCGCCTGCAAAGTAATCAAATCCACTTTCAATCAATTCCAGTCCAATATCATAGTAACTGCTTCTGGATGCCTGATGTGCGTAAAATGCTGCTGGTGTAGCATGATTTAAGTTAACACTGGAAAGAATTCCAATTTTATAACCCTTCTGCGCCTTGAGCTTTTCTGCAATTGTTTCATATTCCTTGGAAAAATCCTCGCTGACATTGATGCTTCCGCTCCATGTTTTATTTCCTGTAGCAATAGATGTTGCTGTTGATGCAGAATCAGGGGCAAATGATGTACTGTCATATGTCTGGGCTGAACCAGACACTGTGAAATTCATCATAGCTAAATTGTTTTTGCTGTCCAGAATCGTTTTCTCCTCATCCTTGACCACAGCCGTTCCCCTGTTCAGATTTTCTGAGGCGCTGACAAAATAATTGGTCAACTGAATCTGAGGATAGCTCATTCCGTCACCAATAAACAAAAATACATATTTGGGGAACTTTTCTTCTTCGGAATTTTCTGCCTGTGCTTCTGTAGGCGGAACGCTTTGAGTCTCAGCAGGCTGTGTGCTCGGTGCCGGCTCTGTCTGCACTGTCTGACTCCCGCATCCACTCAGAACGGAAGAAGCCATCAGACCTGTCATCATTACTGCTGCTAATCTTTTTTTCATATTTTTCTCCTTATATGCTTTCGTCACTTTGCGATCTGCATGCAAGGAGCAGTATAAATTCCGATTGTAAAATTCTTTCCCAGAAAAATGTTAAAAATCTGAAAAGCTTTCCTTTTCCCTGTCTCTCTGAATCATCAGCTTCAGTGCCTCGATTCCCACCAGAACAGCTGATGAGGTGTCCTCACTCATATTCTGATCCAGCCCCGCCTTCTCTCTCTCCTGATTCCAGATGACATGGAAACAGGAACCGCAGCGGCAGCCCAGAGCATCCGCCACCACAAACAGAGCTGCTGACTCCATTTCACTTGCTTTTACTCCCAGCCGCTTCCAGGCCTCCCATTTTTGCAGCAGCTCCCAGGAAACCGGCATTTTTTCCGGGGAATGCTGCCCGTAAAAAGCGTCTTTGCACTGAACAACACCTACATGGTACCGTTTCTGAAGCTGTCTGGAAGCATCTGCCAGAGCAGTCAGTACTTCAAAATCCGGGACTGCCGGATACTCGATAGGCGCATATTCCCTGCTGGTATGTTCATAGCGGATCGCACCGGAAGCAATGACAATATCGCCGGACTGAACCTTCAAATCAATGCCTCCGCAGGTTCCCACACGAATAAAGGTATCTGCCCCGATATTGTGAAGCTCCTCCATGGCAATGGAGGCAGAGGGTCCTCCGATTCCAGTGGAACAGACGCTGACCTTTTCCCCTAAAAGAGTTCCTGTATACACGGTATATTCCCGATTCTGGGAAATCAGAACGGGATTGTCAAAATATGCGGCAATATCTCCGCACCGACCCGGATCTCCGGGAAGAATGCAATAACGTCCCACATCTCCTTCCTGGCAATGAATATGGAATTGTTTTTCCAGCTTCTGCATATTTTTCCTCCTGTCTGGCATCCAACTGCCTGTTTTTTCACTTCCGGTTTCCAACACAATCCGGCTTTCTGTGTTTCTATCATACTTCCCTCCCACTTCCTCTGTCAAGCCATGGTTCCCTGGCCGCAGGCCGGTTTCGATAATGCTTTCCTTTCCCTGAAAAATATGCTAACATAGAGATAGCAAAAAGGAGGTTTTTACCCATGGGATATATCCAACACAAATCCGAAGAATCAGTGGAAGATTATCTGGAAACAATACTGGTTCTTTCCAAACAGCTGCCAGTGGTTCGCTCCATCGACATTGCCAACGAGCTGGAATATTCAAAGCCCAGTGTCAGCGTTGCAATGAAAAATTTAAGAGGCAAGGGCTATATTACTGTCAGCAGTGAGGGATACATTGTTCTTACAGAAGAAGGAAAAAAGCTGGCATCTGATACCTATGAGCGTCACACACTGATCAGCCAGTGGCTTGTGGAACTGGGAGTTTCTCCGGAAACTGCCTCCGCAGACGCCTGCCGGATTGAACATGATTTAAGCCAGGAAAGCTTTGATGCCCTGAAGCGCCATATCCGCGGATAGTATTTGGCATCTCTTCCTGTTTTTCGAAAAGCTTTCTGCCCGTATCTTGACAAACTTTGATTTCCGGATATAATAGCAATAGGTCTTTGTATCTGCTTTTTGGCAGCATCGGTGTGAGGGGGAGCGCCCTGGCACTGTGTACGAAGAGATTAGCGATGGGAGTCCGTGTTTCGGATTGAGAGGATGCAATTGGAGCATCGACCGACATTACAAGCTGCGTAAGCCGGCACCATCGCTGTATCTATATTTTCTGATCCATTGCGGCGTGCCCTCTGCGGCACGCTGTTTTTGTATCATAGGACGTATTTTCCTGCAATACAAAACGCTCCGCAGGGATCACCGTGTGGCAGAAGAAAATGGCGCCCCTTTTCCGCAGCAGAAAAGAGGAAAAAGATGAACAAAAACAAACATGTAACCCGACTGGTATTTCTCTCTATGATGGTCGCTCTGGGCGTTGTCATTTCTCCCATTCTCCGGGTAGAAGGTATGTGTCCCATGGCCCATCTAATCAACGTCACCTGTGCCGTTATGCTGGGGCCCTGGTATGCTCTGGCCTGCGCTTTTACCATCGGTATTATCCGCATGGTCTGCATGGGAATCCCTCCTCTGGCTCTGACCGGAGCTGTTTTTGGAGCCTTCCTTTCCGGTATGCTTTACCGCCTTTCCCGCGGAAAACTGGTATGGGCCTTTCTTGGTGAAGTAATAGGAACGGGAATCATCGGAGCCATCCTTTCCTATCCTGTTATGACCTGGATATGGGGAAAAACCGGACTGACCTGGTTTTTCTATGTGCCCTCCTTTATTGCCGGGACCCTTATTGGAGGAAGTCTTGCCTTTCTGCTGTTAAAACATCTTCAGAAAACAAAAATGCTTTCTGTTTTTCAGGAAGCCCTGGGTTCCCGCGCATATGAAGGCGGAAACACCGTTGCCAACGATGCTATAGGCATTGCCTTTCTGGGACTGATCGCCGCACTGGCCGTTTCTGTTGCTGTAAAGCAGCTTGTAAAAGCTCCAGGAATCCTGGCGTCAAATTTAAAATATCTGGTACTGGCGGCATTTGTGGCTGCTGCCGGAATTTACTGGATAAAAAACCAGAAAAAAACAGGAGAATATTCATGATACTACATAGCTCTTCCGCTCCGGACAAGACTTTTTGTCCGGATTTTTTCCATGAATCAACCCGTCTGGCCCCGGATTTTTCCCTGGCCAGATCCCGGGTACTTCAGACAGAACCACTGATCCACTGCATTACACACCCCATTGTTATCAATGACTGCGCCAATGCCGTTCTTGCTCTGGGCGCCCGCCCCATTATGGCAGAGCATCCCCGGGAGGTATCCCGGATCGCTGCCATGGCCTCTGCTCTTACTGTCAGCCTGGGAAATATTACAGATGCCCGTGCTGAATCCATTATGCTGGCCGGAAAAGAACGGGCCGCAGTCCTTGATCTGGTCGGCATTACCTGCAGTCCCTTCCGCATGGAGCTGGCAAAAACCTTTATCCGGGACTGCCATCCGGCCATCATCAAAGGAAATGCTTCGGAAATACGTGCCATTGCCGGTTCCGGTTTTCACGACTCAGGCATTGATGTAAGCGCCGCCGATGCTGTAACCAGAGACAATCTTCCGGCTCAGCGGCAGATGGCAGAAATTCTTCTTCAGTGCGCCCGCCAAAACCATGCTGTTGTTCTGGCTACTGGCGAGGTGGACATGATTGCAGACTGGGAAAGCAGCGCAGTTTACCTGGTTGAAAACGGCTCTCCCCTTATGGCAAGAATCACCGGAACAGGCTGTATGCTTACCTGTATCGCCGGCGTTTATCTGGCTGTTACCCAACCTCTGACTGCTGCCCTTCTGGCAGCTGCTTCCCTGGGAATCGCAGGAGAACTGGCAGCTGCCCCGACTGGCGCAGAAACTCCTGCTGCTTCCCGGGAAAGAATTGGGCTTGGCACCTATCACATCCGGCTTCTGGATGAATTGTCTCTTTTAACTGATGAACTTCTTTTAAAACGAATGAAGATTCGCCAGATAGACTTTCCGGAATTCTGACAGGAGCCGAAACTCTTTTTTTACACACTTATTTTTCGCAGATAGGGAGGAATTGCTATGGTTGTTCTGATTAAAAATGCAGAAGTTTACGAACCCCGTTTCCTGGGGAAACAGGATATTTTGATTCTTGGAGACAAGATTGCTGCTGTAGGAAAAAATCTCCAGGCAGAGTTTAACGGCGCTGTCCATGTGGAAACCATCGACGGTACTGATTTTGCCGCAGTTCCCGGCTTTATTGACAGCCATGAACACATTATGGGCGGCGGAGGCGAAGGCGGATTTCATACAAGAACCCCGGAAGCAATACTCTCCGGACTGACCTGCTGCGGAATCACAACAGTAGTAGGCTGTATCGGCACAGATGGGATTTCCAGGGATATGACCGGTCTTCTTGCCAAAGCTCATGGCCTGGAAAACGAAGGCATTACTGCCTACTGTTATACAGGCTCCTACCAAATTCCTCCCCACACACTTACAGGAAGTGTTATGAAGGATCTGATGATGCTTGACAAGGTCATCGGCGTCGGGGAAATCGCTATTTCTGATCACCGCTCCTCTCAGCCATCTTATGAAGAATTTGTCCGTCTGGCTGCAGATGCCAGAGTCGGGGGCATGCTGTCCGGAAAAGCCGGAATTTTAAATATTCACCTGGGCGACGGCGCCCGTCATCTTGATCTGATCGAGCGGGTTGTCCATGAGACAGAAATTCCTGTTACCCAGTTTCTTCCGACTCATATTAACCGCAACTCCCATCTGTTTGAGGCTGCTGTAAGCTTTGCCAGAGAAGGCGGATGTGTAGATTTTACTGGCAATGAGGACATCGATTCCTGGGAAAAAATCACCGATGAGGTTCGCGTCTGCACCGGAATCCGACGTCTTCTGGATGCAGGTATTTCTGAAAATAACTTTACCATATCCTCTGACGGTCAGGGCAGTCTTCCCCGTTTCAGTCCCTCCGGCCAATATGAAGGACTCGGCATTGGAAAAGCCTCCTCCCTCTTAAAAGAAGTAAGAGAATGCGTCATGCGGGAACACCTTCCCCTGGAGCTGGCCCTCCGGGCCGTTACATCAAACCCTGCCCGGATTCTGAAGCTGAATACCAAGGGCCATATTGCTCCCGGCTATGACGGCGATATTTGTCTGCTTCACAAAGACAGCCTTCTGCTTCATACCGTGATTGCCAAAGGAAGGGTCATGGTACGAAACAGCGTGCCTGAGGTCAGGGGAACCTTTGAATAATTTCGCCTGCCGCTACTTCTATGCTTCTTTTTCTCCCTGGAGTTTTAAAAATCCGGACATCATACAGCCTCCGGAAGCCCCTGCCAAAAGAAGCTGTTCCATGCGATCAGGAGTAATTCCACCGATTCCATACACAGGAATGGAGACCTGTTTGCAGACTTCCTGCAGGAACGAAAGACCTCTTCCCGGAAGTCCTTTTTTACAATCAGTTTCAAATATATTTCCGGCAAATAAATAGTCTGCACCAAGAGCCTCTGCCTCTCTGGCCTCCGCCAGAGAATGAACGGAGGTTCCTTTTTTTTCAAAAAAATCAAGAGACGGAAGCTCCCGAAAAAGTCTCAATGGCAGATGGATTTTCCGCCAGGAAAGAGCCCTTGCTTCATCAGGAAAACCGTGAAGGATGCATTCTGTTCCCGCAGCCTCACACAAAGCTGTTACATCTTTTGCAAGCTGCCTGTAAACCTCCGGTTCCAGATCCTTTTCCCGCAAAACAAGCGCTTTGGGAGAAAGAGAAAGCACCTGCTCTGCCTGCTTTAGATACCGGTTCCATAAACGGGTTCCAGGAAGAAAAGCCTCCGACACCTCCTCGTCTTCTTTCCCATCCCGGCATCTGTTTTTTTCTGCTGCCTGAAGATACAGCTGCCTGTTTGTCACTGCAATCATGTTCTCGTACATTGTATTTTCTCTCATGGTTTTACCCTCATTTTTTGTCATCTTCCTGTTTTTATTGTTTTCCCTTTATTCTTCTTTTCTCTTTTTTCTTTTCCGCTTTTTCATACCTTCTGCCTCTTTCCATCATCTCTTTTTATTGTCCAAGTTTCCTTCTGCTGACAGGAGAAACTGCCTTCCCGCTGCAGATCGAATTCCTCAAAATCCTGCCCAGCCAGCTTTCCAATCAAAGAAATCACCAGCTCCTCCCCATAATCTTTGCTTTCCTGAAAAGCGTAACAGCTGCCGTAAACCCGATAAGTAATCAGCGTATGAAAAACCGGATTGTCTGCATACTGCGGATACTGCCTGAGAATCAGCTCCCGAATCCCTTCCGCAATTTTTTCTGTCAGCACACTGCTCCGGCTTCCGGAAAACAGAATATGAAACAGCCGTTCATGTGCATAGAAGGCCTGAAACAGTTCCCGAACAAAGCCTTCTGTATTGCAAAGAACATATTCCGGGTGAGGAATATTCAGATAGGATTGGAGAACCTCCTGTTCCACCTCCTCTGACAGCTGATAAATATCCTGATAATGGGCATAAAATGTTGATTTGTTAATTTCAGCAATCCGGCACAGCTCATTTATCCTGATTTTTTCCAGCGGCATTTTCGACCGCAGCTCTAAAAATGCATTAATAATACTCCGTTTTGTTTTCTTCACCCGCATATCCATCATAAAAAACCAACCTTTTCCGTAAAACGTTGTTTATCATACTTTTTTTCAATATCGATTATGGAAATTTTCTTCTCCCCATCTTATACTCATTATACTCAGAAAAATACAGGAACTCAAGATTCTTGATGGATAAGTCAGACAGGAGGATATTATGGATTTTTACGGATTTTATATGGGGGAAGAATTTGAAGCATGGAGGTATCTAGGCGCACAGGTTTCCAGCCATGGAACCACCTTCCGCACCTTTGCTCCTAACGCTTTGCGGATTTCTCTGATTGGCGATTTTAATCAGTGGCAGGAAACTCCCATGGAGAAAATCTATGACGGGAATTTCTGGGAGGTTACTGTCCCGGAGGCCAAAGAATCCATGCGATACAAATACCGGATTTATCGCCAGGACGGCTCTTTTCTGGATCACTGCGATCCCTATGGGCTTTCCTCTGAGCTTCGTCCTCACAATGCCTCTGTTATCTGCAGCCTGAAGCACCACACTTTCCGGGATCAGGAATGGATGGCAGGACGCGGCGCTGCCTTTCGTCAGGCAGTCAATATTTATGAGCTTCATGCCGGTTCCTGGAGAAAAAAAGGCGATGGTTCAGAGGACTGGTACAGCTATGAGGAGCTGGCAAAGCTGCTGATTCCATGGCTGAAAAAAAACGGATACAACTACGTAGAGCTGATGCCTCTTTCTGAGCATCCCTCCGATGAATCCTGGGGGTATCAAAACACAGGCTTTTTCGCTCCTACCTCCCGGTACGGCACGCCCAGGCAGCTTCAGAAATTTGTGGATCTCTGCCATCAAAACCAGATAGGAGTCCTTCTTGATTTTGTTCCCGTCCATTTTGCCGTTGATGATTATGCTCTGTGGAATTATGATGGAACCGCCCTCTACGAATACCCTCATCGTGATGTAGGAAGAAGTGAATGGGGAAGCTGCAACTTTATGCACTCCCGCGGAGAGGTACGCAGCTTTCTCCAGTCTGCTGCCTGTTACTGGCTGGAGGAATACCATTTTGACGGTCTGAGAATGGATGCTGTGCGAAATCTGATTTACTGGCAGGGTCAGCCAGAGCGGGGAGAAAATCATCCCTCTCTGCAATTTCTTCGCACCATGAACGAAGGTCTGAAAAAGCGCTTTCCCGATGCCATGCTCATAGCCGAAGACTCCACAAACTATCCAGGTGTAACAAAACCTGTCAGTGAAGGCGGACTGGGCTTTGACTATAAATGGGATCTGGGCTGGATGCACGATACTCTCTGTTATTTTCAGACAGAACCCCGGCTGCGTCCAGAGCATTACCATGAGCTGACCTTTTCCATGCAGTATTACTACCAGGAACGATATCTTCTTCCTCTTTCCCATGATGAAGTCGTTCACGGAAAGGCCACGATTCTTCAGAAAATGTATGGGGATTACGAGGGAAAATTTCCTCAGGGACGGGCATTTTACCTCTATATGATGGCACACCCAGGAAAAAAGCTGAATTTCATGGGAAACGAAATGGGGCAGCTTCGTGAATGGGATGAAAAACGGGAACAGGACTGGTGCCTTCTGGATTTCCCGATTCATAATGCCTTTCTCCGGTTTATGCGGGAAATCAACATCCTGTATCTGAATACGCCTGCCCTTTACCAGGAAGACTACAGCCCCTCCGGTTTTCAATGGCTGAAATCTGACCAGGACGGCTCCTGCTGCTACATCTTTGAACGGCGCTGTCAAAAACAGAGAATCCTGTTCCTTTTCCAGTTTTCCGATCAGCCCTATTCTGTTTCCGGCCTTTCCCTTCCTGGAAACGTCCGCTGGCTGGAACCGCTGATCAATACAGACTGGCAGGAGTACGGTGGGCAGACAAAGAAATCAAAAGCAAAACACTGCCCGGGAAAGAACGGATTCCAGATTACCCTGGCGCCCTTCTCCGGACAGTGCTTCAAAATCACAGAAAATGAATCATAACTATATGATCCAATATTTTATCAGCTGCTTTGTCTCTTGCCCCGCTTTTTCATCAGGATTCCAAGAATCAAGGCTAAAAGCTCAGCCACAGGCATAGCAGCCCAGATTCCCTCTACTCCCACAAGAAGGGGCAGCAGATAAACAAGAATTCCTGAAAAAATTACGCCGCGGCAAAGGGAAAGAATCAGGGCACAGGCCGGCATCAAAACTGACTGAAAATACGTAGCCAGAAGAAGATTGATTCCCGTTGCTAAAAATGCCAGAAAATAAATCCGCACTGCCGGAACAGCCATTGCGAGGATTTCCGGCGTAGGAGAAACAAATACCCGCACTACAAGGGCCGGAGCCAGAAGGCCCAGGGCAGTAAAGAGAATTCCCGTTCCCACAGAAAATCTCCTGGCCAGCCGAAAGGTCTGATTTACCCGTTCCAAAAGACCGGCGCCATTGTTTACTGCCATCAGCGGCTGAGATGCCTGACTGATACCATTGCTGATGGAATTAACCACCAGAACACTGTTGGAAACAATGCCGTAAACCATTACGCCCATATCGCCAATCCAGTACAGAAGCTGACGGTTAAACAGAAGAATCACCACGCCGCTGGAAAGATCCAGAATAAAGCTGGAAAGGCCGTTGAGAGCCACCTCCCCAATGGTTTTCCAGTGAAAATGTCTGGTAAATTTCAGGGTATTGCTGCTGCTGAAAAAATGGCTTAGTAAAATCACCACAGTAATAACAGAACCCAGCACCGTTGCCAGCGCTCCTCCGGCCATTCCCATTTTCATGGGAAACATAAAAATATAATCCAGAATCACATTGCTGACTCCACCTGCGATCACTGCTGCCATCGCCACCCTCGGCGCCCTGTCATTTCTCACAAATGCCTGAAGAAACGATGACAGCAGGAACACTGGGCAGCCTGCCGTGAGAATCCGTCCATAACTTCTTACCATCTCATCCATTGCCTCATTTCTTCCAAGAAATGCGGTAATGGGATCAAAATACAATCCACACACAATTTCATAAAAAACTGCCATCAATATCGTGCCTGCCAGGGCTGCAGAAAAATGCTCTCTTGCTGCTGTCTCATCTTTTCGTCCTTTATCAAAGGAAAACAAAACGCTTCCACCTACTCCAAACAGCATTCCTGTGGCAAAAAACAGAGAAAACACCGGAAGCAGCAAATTCAGGGCCGCAATTCCCATGCTTCCTACTCCCCGTCCCACCAATATGGTATCTCCAAGAATATAGATAGAATTCACCAGCGTTGCTCCGATGGACGGAATCAGAAATTGAAAAAATACAGAGTTTACCGAATCTCTGCATAAATCAAGATGTTTTTCTTTCATAATATCCTCCTTACTGCCTATGCCAAAACAGCGTCCTACTATCATAGGATTTTTCAGGATATTTGTCAAGCAAACCATTTTCCCATTGGTATTCCCATCTAAAAATGGTATAATGATCTCATTAGGAGGTGAGGCCATGAAACACATCGACCGCCATGAGCTGTTTTCCATTCCGAATCTGATGGGATATTTTCGAATCCTGATGATTCCTGTCTTCTGCTTTCTCTACCTTACTGCAGAGACGAAACAGGATATCTGGAAAGCCGCAGCTGTAGTTTTGATTTCCAGCCTGACTGATACGCTGGACGTGCTTTTGATAAAAGAAGGCTATATGGCTGTGATGGGCCTGATTCTCCTGATGATGACTGTTATGGCAGTAACCCTGGTTTTGTATATTCCTGTTTTTGAAAAAATGAGGAGAGGCTGAATCAAAACAGCCTCCCCTCATTTCTTCCACATTCATTGTTGGTCACTTAAAACCTGTGTATGCAATATCCTTTTCTCTGGACTTTGCATACTTTAAAAGCTCTTCATTGGCCTTCTCCAGACTTCCAAATTGTGTTTTACAGCAAATAACTCGTTTGCAGCAATCTATCCGCTGCTTTGCCCTCTGAATGGTTTCTTCCCCAATCGGTTCTAGTCCCTTTATTTCAATCACCTCGGATGCCAGGGCTGACGCCACCGGATAATCCACATCATTGTCAAATAAAATTCCTGTACTAAACGGAATCCCCTTTCTCTGAAGCTCCCGGAAAACGCCTCTCCCTGTACCGCAGCCTGCTATTACAAACACCTCCGGCTGTCCGGATGGCGCCTGCAGCTCCATACTGGTATTTTCCTCATCAAAGCTTCCGGCTTCTATTGCAAAAAGACTCCGGATATATCCCGTCTGAAAAATCTCCTCTGCCCTTCCAAACCGATCTACAAAATCCCCCCGGATACAGAGAATTTTATCCGAAACCCGCTCTGCCAGCTCCAGCTCATGGAGGGACATAATCACTGTCAGCCCTCTTTTTAACCGCAGCTCCTGAAGCACTGACAAAAATTCCAGCTTGTATTTTACATCCAGAAATGAGGTGGGCTCATCTAAAATAACAATCTCCGGTTCCTGACAAATCGCTCTTGCAAGCATGACCCTCTGCCTCTGCCCGTCGCTGATTTTTGCAAAATCCTGATCCCGGATTTCCATTACATGAACCAGCTCCATAGCCTCCCTCACTGCTTCCCTGTCCTTCTTCGTCAGAATGCCGAAATGGCCTGTGTAGGGATACCTTCCCGTAGCCACTACATCCTCGCAGGTCATCAGCTCTGTTTTCAGTCTTTCTGTAAATACCACTGCCATTTTTCTGGCCAGTTCCGTCCCCGACATGGCTCCCAGTTCCCGTCCGTCCAGGTAAGCAGAGCCTCCAATTACCCCAAGCTGCCCTGCAATGCTTTTTAAAATTGTAGATTTTCCAGCTCCGTTTGGTCCGATCAGAGTCAGAATTTCTCCTTTCTGTATTCCAATTTCAATCTGACGAATCAGGGGTTTTCCGTCATATCCTACCGAATACCCTTCTGTCTGAAAATAATAGTCCATTACAGCCCTCTGTCCTTTCTCTGCTTTGCCATAACCCATAATACTACCGGCGCTCCGAAAATTGCTGTCACCGTGCTGATATTCAGTTCTGTCGGCGCAAACAGATTTCTTGCCAGCAAATCACAGAACAGGCAGAATACACTTCCTCCCAGAAAACATGACGGAATCATTAGCAGCGGCCTGGAAGAGCCAAAAAGGCGTTTCACCAGATGGGGCGTCGCAATGCCTACAAAAGAAATCGGCCCTGCAAAGGACACAATACATGCCGACAGTATGCTGGAAAGGAGAACCAGCCATATCCGCAAAGCCCTGATGTTTACCCCCATGTTCTGGGCATAAGACTCCCCCAGCTGATAAGCCCCCAATGGCTTAGACAGGGAAAAAGTAATAAGAAAGGTTACCAGAATTACTGCTGCTATCAGCTCTGTCTGCTCCCATGTGATTCCGGAAAAGCTTCCCTGAGCCCAGTTGTGGAGATTCACAATATCTGAATCCTCGGCAAAGGTAACAATCAGCTCCGTAATTGCGGAACAAATATATCCAATCATAACTCCGCTGATAACCAGCTGGGACATACCTGCCATCCGTCGGGATACCAGAAGCACAAAGCCCATAGAAAGAAGAGCTCCAAGAAATGCAGACAGAATCATATCTGCAGAAGTGACGCGCACTGAGTGCCCCATCAACACTACCATAACCAGAGCCACCGCCATTTTGGCTCCTGAGGAAATTCCAAGAACAAAAGGACCAGCAATGGGGTTATGGAAAAAGGTCTGCAGAAGATAACCGGCAAGGGCCAAAGCACCGCCAAGGAGAATTGCCGCTATGGTTCTGGGCATCCGAATATCCAGAAGAATCCTGGCAGATACCATCTCTCCTCCTTTCCCTGTCAGAATGCGCCAGACCTCCTCCACAGGAATACGAACGCTTCCCATACACACATTCAGAATCAATCCAGCTGCCACACCGGCAAAAAGGAACAAAAATCCCCATGTGTACCGATATATTCTTTGTTTCTCCATCTGAATCAACCTTTCTTTACTGAACCTCAAAAAGATAGTGCATGGGAGATGTGTCATCTCCCTGAAGCATTCTGTGCATATCCTCCATTAGATAACCAATGGACAGAGACTGCTGATACATATCATTGGAGGTGCACCATACATTTCCTTCCTTCACTGCCTGAAAATCCTCCAGAAACTCACATTTATCCAGCAGCTCCTTAATTGTGGAGATTCCTCCGTCAATGGAGCTGTTGTATATAAGAAAATCTGCATTGCGGGCTTTGTGATAAAACTCCTCTGCCTGCATATTCATCGTAGCTTTCCTGCTTTCCGGATCTCCCAGATTCTCAAAAACATACCGTCCTCCAGCCAGCTCAATCATCCTGGGAATATAATCGGAGGACTGTCTTACCTGTACCATTCCATTGGAGGAAACAAAGAAAAACGCAACTGTCTTTTCAGAAGGCTGATCCTCAGAAATTCTGTTTAAAATATCCGCCTGCTCCTGAAAAATCCGCTCCGCCGCCTCTTCCTTTCCCAGCAAAGCTCCAAACAGCTTGATCCACTCCACTCTTCCCAGAGGATGCGCTTCATAGCTGGATGCCTCCATAAGCACCGGGATTCCAAAATCCTCCAGCTTTTCCACAACCTCCGGCGCATGGGTGATCATGCCGTTTTCAATGGCAAGTCTGCAGCCTCTTGACACAAGCTGTTCGTAATCCGGCCTGTTGTACTTCCCTGCATAGAGAAGCCTCCCTTCTGCCATTGCATTTTTTGCATCCTTAATATACCAGTTTTCCTGCTTCTGTCCGGAAAAGCTTATGGCATCCAGCCCATCCAGCTGACAGAACATATCCATCGCCGCCGATGCCACCAAATAAATATCCTGTATCGGCTGCTTTAAAATCACAATATCCTCTTCCACCCCCTCCGGGGTTTCTGCCTGCTCCGGAACAATCAGGAACCTGCTGCCGTCCCGCTTTGTAGTTATCATGGAATACCCGCCGGCATAATAATCAATCGAAAAATTTTCCGCATACTGCAGCCTTAAACTGTCCTCGTAGACCAGAGGAAGTTCCTGCTCTGCAGCAGAAGAATTTCTACTGCAGCCGGAAAGCCCAAAGATTCCGGCAATCAAAAGAGCTGCAATCATCCCGTTTCTTATTGTCCTTATCATAAAACGCTTCCTTTAGCTTTCTGGTTTAATCGTATCCGAATAAAAGGTCAGCGTATATTCGATTTCATGCGGTTTACTCATCGCTACCGTATCTCCAATTACATCCACAGGAACATCAAACGTCTCTGCCGGTATTTCAAAAACAGAATTTCCCTCTGTATTTACCGGATAAAAGGTTTCCCCGTCCACAATCATGTAATCATAGTTGGGACTGTTCCACTGAATCTGCGCAGTAATCTGATCCTCCGAAACCTGGAGAAGTGCCGGAGACAAAATCTCTGCCTTTCCGCTTCCGCCCTCCATCATTACCTCTATCGTATAGATACCTTCCTCAAGCTCCACCTTTTTCTCTGCTTCTGCCGTTTTTTCCGCTTCTCCTGAGGCTGCTTCTTCCGCTGCTCCTGTCTCTTCTCCTGGCGTTTTTGTCGCTTTCGCTCCCTGTTCCGTCATCTTCTCCGGACTGGAAACTGACACCCTGTGATCATACCATTTTCCCTTTTTCCCAATCAAAGCCAGATCAAATTCCTCATCAAGAGCAGGAACCGGAACATCAAATCCGTGCACTGTCTCTGTGGTTCCGTCACTGTAGGTAACCGTATCCTCTGTAGGCATCAAAAGCTCTGCCCCCTCCTTCTGTGCATCCTCAGCAAGCCCTGGATACAGATTGAGAATATTTTTTGAAGTAAGGGAAATATGAATGGTCATTTTTCCATCTGCCACTGTCAAAGTTCCTTTTCCGTCACAGGCCTCATTGACATGAAACATACTGCTGTCTGTATCAAATTCTGCCTGATAAACTCCGTCTGAAAGAGCGATTTCTTCGAAGACGATCTCTGTCTGCGCAGGCGCCGCCTTTTCCGAAACAGAACCAGCGCATCCGCCTAAAACTGCACAGACCAGAGCACCAATCACTGCTCCAGCAGCCCTTCTCTGTCTTTTTCTCATTTTCCACACTCCTCGTTTTTTATTGCTTCATAGCTGCAGCTGTATGATCGATATAAAGCTGCTGAATTGCCGGGATAGAACCAAGACCGGAAATCTGTGTCTCTATCTCTTCAAACTTTCCGGATGCCTGGAACATACTCAGCCAGGAATCCTCGTCCTCTCCTGCCATGTCGTTGTTGGCATGATCCCCCGCTACTACCATCAGCGGGCGAAGAATCACCTTCTGATACCCAGCCTGGGATACTGCCTCAATCACCTGGCCACACTCTGTCTCCTCCGGTTCCCCTTCCACAGTTCCAATCCATACATTGTCATATCCCAGGGCTTTCATCTGCGTCTGCATCTGGCTGTAAGAAACCTTTGCCGTATGAGATGTACCGTGGCCCAGAAATACGAAAGCCGTTCCATCTGCCTTTGCTCCGTCCAGATCTTCATAGCCTGCATCGAATGCTGCCTCTGCTGCAATCGCTTCTGCAACTGCCTTTTTATCCTCATTCACCACAGAAGCATCGCTGCCAACCTCTCCCAAAAGAGGCTCTGCCACAGTCACAGACTCAAACTGCTCCTGATATGCCTCCACAGACTCCAGCAGCTCATCGTATTCTGCCCCGTGCATCAGATGTGTCGGCTGAACTACAAGCTGCTTCACTCCGTTTTTCACAGCCCGCTCCAATGCCTGATCCACATTGTCGATTTTCTCCCCGTCTCTGGCCTGAACATGGTTAATAATAATCTGAGCTGTAAAGGCCCGTCTGACGGACCATTCCGGATATGCCTCCTGGAGAGCATCCTCGATTCCCTTAATATCTGCTGTACGGCTGTCATTAAAGGAAGTTCCAAAGCTAACCACAAGAATCTCCTTTTCCCCAATCTCATCCTGATTGCGCGGATCATCTGCAGAAGCATCTCCTGTATCTCTTCCAAAATAATCCGGATCTGCATTTTCTCCGGAAACCAACATTTTCTGTTCTTCCGTTAAAGCATCCCAGCCTGCCTTTGCAGCTTCACACTGTTTATCCGTATCATCCGTTCTCTTCTGTACATAAATCGCATCGATCATGGCTGCAACCTGGTCTGCTGCCTTCTGATCCGCAGACAAAGCTTCTTCCTGAGATTCTTCAGAAGTTTCTGGCATACCTTCTTCCGACGTTGTCACAGTTTCTGCCCTGCTTTCCGCCGGGCTGCTCTGCGCCTGATTCTGTGTTCCTGCACACCCGGTGATTCCTGCTGCTCCCATCCAGACTGCCATAAAAACTGCTGCGTTTCTCTTCTTCATAAAATCCCTCTTTCTGCAGTATCCCTGCCTTGTATTTTCTTAATAATTCAGTCCTGCATTTTCTTGTCCGATTCCAGCGGACAAAAGCAATCCTGTATCAAAGTCAGAAACAAAGCCTCCGGCAGAAAATAACAGAGAGATCCTATCTCTATAATAAGAAAGAGGCTCTCTCGCGAGCTTCTCCGCCTGCGGCGGGTCGCTTCTGCGACAAAATTCTCTTCTGCCGCATGGCGATCCTCGCGGAGCGTTTTTATGTCATAGAACGCACTTTCCTATGACACTAAAAAGCACAGCAGGCAGACGACTTCTCATCTGTTTGCTGCGCTCTTCTGCGCCTGATTTCTTTATTTCAGAATTCCTCTTTGCCGGGAATCTGGAATATTCATTTGAATTCTGTATTTTGTCATTGCACGGCGGGATACGGAAATTCCTTCCTTTTCCAGCTGCTCTGCCAGCTTCTGATCACTGAGAGGCTTTTTCCCTTCCTCCTCAATCATCTGACGGAGCCGCTGTTTTATGGTATCTGAAGAAACAGACCCGTCTCCTTCATGGTCTGAAATCCCTGCAGTAAACAAAGCTTTTAAGGGAATGGTTTTTCGGTACTGAATATATTTTCCCTTAATCGCCCGGCTGACTGTAGAAACATGGATTCCCAGAAGCTGCGCGATATCCTCCTGCTGCATAGGGGCCAAATTGCCGTTTTCCTCAAAATAGTCCTTCTGCAGCTCCAGAACAGCCTCTACAATACGGACAATGGTTCTGCGCCTCTGCTCTACCGAATTCACTACAAATCTGGCCCGCTCCAGGCGTTCCCGAAAATAAGCCTGCAGCTCCGGATCCTTTGTCTCCTCCATCATGCGGATATAGTAATCATTGTATCGATATTCTCCCATCCAGCCGTCATTCAGTGTTACCTCCCACTGACCATTCTGGCGAACAATCAGAATATCCGGCACTACATACTCGGTGTCATCCTTCTGAATATCCATCACCGGTCTTGGATTCAGCGTCCCAATCAAATGAATATATTCTTTTACCTGTACCGTAGAAACCTGAAGCTTTCTGGAAATCATTCCAATCTGACCATTCATAAGTTCCTGCATATGATTCCGAAGAAGAACAAACAACGTCTCATCCTCAACGCCCTTTACACGAAGCTGCTTTTCCAGACATTCTGCCAGACTGGAAGAAAATATTCCAACTGGTTCCAGCTCCTTCAGCACTGCCAGACACTGTTCCAGCTCCTTTTGTTCATAACCGGAATTCTGCGCCAGCTCCTCTGTCTGATATAGAAAATATCCTTTCTCATCCAGACAATCAATCAAATACTCTGCCGTTTCCCACTCCCGCTGGGAAAGACTTCCCCGATCCAGCTGATTCAGCAGATACTCCTTCAGGGAATTTTCTGTTCTCGCTCTTACATCATTGCGGCTTTGCTCTTCTTCCTCCGGATTTTCCAGATACTGATCCCGGAACGAGGTTCCCTTCTCATACATCTTTTCCATATCCGTAAACATTTCATTTTCTTTATCTCCGGAATTCTCCAGCATGGGATTCTCCAGATATTCATTCATCAAAAAATCTTCCAGTTCCTGATTATTCAGCGCCAGAATATTCAATGACTGCACCTGCCCCACTGACAAGGCCTGTTTTTGTTCCACCAGCAGTCCGCTGCCCATCTCCATTTTCCTTCCTCCTGTGTATCTCTGTAGTTTTGTGATGCAAAACCCACTCATTCTTTTCAACAGTATAGCACATTTTCAGGAGTATGAGCAAAAAAATATGTGCAGAATATACAAGTATATGCAGTATTTCTATTTTCCAGGTACATATACGCCGTCCGGCCCTACCCAGTAATGATCCGGAGTCCAGCAATTCACGTACAGATCTCCATTTTCCCGATCCAGATAATACCAGAGACCGTCCAGACAGAGCCATCCTGTAGCCATATAGCCCTGGTCATCAAAATAATACCACCGGCCCCCCTGTTCCATCCATTGGGAGACGGGCCAGGTGCCGTCCTCATTTCTCCACCACCAGCGAAGTCCGTCTGCTGTCTTCTGCCATCCGGCTCCGGCATATTCTTCTGCCACCACAAAGCTTCCATCTGTTTTTACAGTCAGCACGTCTGACACAGTCCACTCACTTTTGCTGTGGCTGGCTGCACTTACCGTCCTCACCTGAAACTGGTATGCCCCCGGCTCAGTCACCTGTTCCGAAAAATCATAATAATTCTGGTAAACCGATCGGACAATCCCCACAGCTCCTCCGTTGTGAATCAGCTGTACCTGATAATACCGGGCGGAGGACTCCGGATTCCAGAAGGCCCGCCCCTTTTTCTCCAGATCCCAGCCAAAACCGGCTGACTGAGAGATCGCCGGCGCCTTTCTGGTATCTGCGTCTTTGTCAAAAAGGAGCTGAACCCGCAAAGTCAGAACGCTGTTGTTCTCCTGCCTTTTGGCGCTGACAAATCTGACCTTTTCATATCTGGTTTTTGATGTGTCTGCCAGTTTCAATCGAAAACTTGACGATGAAGCAGAAGAAAAATACCACATATCCTCGTCCTCAGAAACCAGGGTGATTTCCAGCTCCGGAGGATTTGCATTGGAAAATTCCCACTCCTCATTGACCACCTGGATATCTTCGATAGAGTATCGCTCCCTGTTGCTTCCATCCGCCGTTACCAAAACCTGTTTTCCATCATTTCCAATCCCCAGATCCGCGTCAAAAATCAGGTGGATTTTCCCTATCTTTCTTCGCTGCCCTGTTTCCCTCTGTCCCTCATCCTGAACCTCTGTCTGATATGGCCAGTTCTCTGTTTCGCCCGCCGCTGCCCCCATCGATGTCAGAGACAAAGCTGCGGAAGCTGCCAGAGCCAGCACTGCTGTTTCCATTTTCACGCTTCTATTTCCTCGCCTTTCTGCCCCACTGTTTTTCGGCTTAAACCAGCTCTGCCTCTCCTCCTGCATAGATCCGGCAAATCAGATCCACACATTTTTCCAGTCCCAATCTTGCTGTATTTAAAGTTATATCATAGCTGTCTCTGGCTCCCCACCTTTTTCCAGTATAACACTCATAATAATTGCGCCGCGCCTTGTCTGTTTTTTTGATCAGGCTGACAGCCTGATTTTTTTCCAATTTCCGCTTCTCCTCAACCCGTTTGATCCTGCTTTCCATATCTCCGTGAAGAAAAATAGTGGTTACTCCCGGAACGTCCCGAAGTACATAATCTGCACATCGTCCAATAATAATACAGGATTCTCTTGCCGCCAGCCGCCTGATAACCTCTGACTGCAAATTAAACATCATATCATTTACTGCAATGCCCCGACCGGTTTTTTCGTTCTGAATTTCTCTTGGAACAGAATAAAGAAATGGGTTTGGCATTTTTTCATCAACACCCTGCATTCGCTCCAGATCCACCTCTCCATAACTGCATGCCAGCTCAATCAGTCGTTTGTCATAGCACTCCATGCCCAGACGTTTAGCTGCCTCATGCCCAATTTGGCTGCCTCCACATCCCAGTTGACGTCCAATCGTAATAATTCTGAATTTTTCTTCTTTCATGGAAACTCACCCCATTATCTATTTTTAAAAATTTCTACAATTGCCTTACACATTTTTACCAACACATTCCACATTCTTCGCAGAGGACTTTCTGTGATTTCCCCTGCTGCTGCCTCCGCATCCATCAGTTCATCATCATCATCCAGGCTGATTTCTTCTGTTCTCAGAACAATCTGCAGAGATTCCGGCTCCTGATTTTTCTCTGATGTAAAAGAAATCTTCTCTGCATTTGGATCCATATTTAAAAATCGTGTATCCTCTTCCAAATCGTCCCATTCTCGGTCCAGAGTGTCCTTCATTGTCCTCCCTGCCTGCCGCATGGCTGTCGTGCTGTCTAACACACTCAGACTTTTATCCAGCATATCCATCGTACCGCGAATGCTGTCTCTGGCTGCCGCATCCATATGGTTGCTGCTTTCCTTCAAGGTCTGCTGCAGAATCGCCGCTGTACTGATTCCCTGATTCAATGCATCTGTCGTTCTGTTTACCAGCTCCTCTGTATCATCAAGAGAAGCCTGCAAATCTGGATAATACATATCAAGCGAATCATAAAGTGCTGTCCCGTCTTCTATCAGAAAATCCAGACATTCTGTCAGCTCTGCCATATACCGGGAAGCATCCGCCCCATCCTCCAAAAGTTCCTTCATCTGAGAAACCAGCTTACTGCTGGCTGCAGAAAGCTTTTCCAGAGCTGCTTTTTTCTGCATCAGCGCCTGAATCAGTTCTGACGTATCCATGGTAACACCTGCCCCTACCCTCGGTGCCTCATGAGAAGAAATCCCAAGTCCCGTTCTGAGCGCTGCGTCGGAGGATGTTGCAGTCTGAGGAAGATCATTTTCCAGCTCTACCTCCTCTTTCTCTGTTTCCGGCATCTGATAGTCCTTTCCAATCTGCTCCAGACTGCCTGCCAGCTGTCCCAGCTCTGTTATGTATACCTGCTCACTTGCCTGCAGCTCGGCATCCAACGCAATCAGCTGCTGCATCAGAGCATTCAGTGCAGAAACATTTCCAGACAGATCCTCTGCTCCGCTCTGAATCCCCTTCAGAGCATGGTTCAGCTTCTGTAAAGGATCCTGCATTTCCCGCATGGAATTTACAATATCCCCCATACTGTCATGAACCACATCTGCCGCTTCCTTCGCCGTCTCAATATGAGGAATCATTACCTCCATCTGCTGGGATACCTGAGTCAATGCCTCCAGCACCTGATCATTTCCTGCCAGAATACTGTCCTTAGAACCACTCCAGACCTTTCTTGCTTCCTCAGCAGAACCCAGACCCTTCTGCAGCTCATTTACACTGTCCCGCATAGCCTCAACAGAAAGGGCCATCTGCTCCATACTGTCATAAAACTGATCGCCAGACTCCTTCCAGGTATCCTTCGCGTCCTTCAAATCCACCACATGTTCCAGCGAGTCCGTTGTTCCGGGAATCATTGCCATAAATACACCGTTCATTTCAAAGCTGTCTGAACCAATTCGTATGGTGTAGTCTCCGCCTTCCCCCGGCAAAGCTGTAAATACCGCAGCAGTCTGACTTCCCATATTCTGAATCTGCGCTCCCTCTGCCTCCAGGCTGTAGCAGTCATTCAAGTCCACCATCACCCCAGCTGCCAGCATCATATTGTTGCGATAATACTCCAGCGCATGGTCATTTGCCCTGGCATCTATGTGAATTTCCACCAACCCCGATGCGCCCGCCAGCTGTTCTCCATTAACAGGGACTCCGTTTAATTTATAAGAAATATCAAAATTCCAAGGAAGCTCTACCTGCTCTGCATCCAGTTTACATTTATAATAAAAACGATTTGACTCTTGCTCCGGAAAATTCCAGGTTACAGAGCCCTTCTCCAACTGAGGCTCTGTATAATCTGTCATATTGATTACATCCAGATAATTTCCATAATCAGTAAATGTCTTCTGCCCGTTCAGACTACAGCTCTTTACCACATTGACTGTGTCCAGTCTTCCATAATAATCCAGATTCACATACATGGCCTCATCCACTGTCACAGCGGCCTCTTTGCCATATGCAGGAAGCTGGATCCCAGTGCAGGCCATCACAACTGCCAGCGCTCCGGCTCCGATTCTTTTATATTTATATTCCATGTCCTTACCTCCTGTCCTTTACACATCCCGCTCATTTTTCCATCGGTTTCCCAACTCTCGAATCCGCTCCGCCCGTTCGTGGAACTGATGACGGCGCACCCCGTAATGCTCTCTGATTTTTCTTCCCGGCTTTTTCCAGTCCTTTTCAATAATCAGCGGATCACAGAGTACCAAAAGCGCCGGAAGAAGGGTCAGAACCAGCATCACACTAAGCAGACCGCCCCGGCCAATGAGATGTCCCAGATCGCCAATCGCTGCTGTCGTAGAAATAAAATGCACAATGTAGCCTGCCAGAGTAATAATCGTTCCCGAAGTAAAAATAGACGAACAGGAGCGGGTAACCGCCTCAATACAGGCCTCCTTTTTCGGAAGGAGCTTCCGCTTTGCAATATAGTTGTTAGTCAGCAGAATAGAATAATCCACAGTCGCGCCCAGCTGAATACTGCTGACAATGATATAGCCCATATACACCATATCCACACCCTGAATATACGGAATCGCCATATTCAGGAAAATTGCCACCTCAATAGGAATCATGACCACAAGAGGAATCAAAACGGAATGGAAGCTGAACATAACAACCATAAATACGCCCAGCAGCGACAGCACATTCACTCGGGTATTGTCTTCTGTAATCGTAACCTTAATATCCTGAGTAGACGGAGTCTCCCCCACCACATAGGACTCTTCCGGATAATATTTCTTCATAATATCCCGAATCTGATCCGTACACTGGAAAGCAATATCACTTTCTCCCTTTGTTCTTATGTATATCAGCATCCGGGCGGTATCGTTTTTGTGAAGAAGGCTCGTAGCTGATTCTGGAAGGAACTCCTCCGGAACTCCCTCCGGAAGGGTATTTGCCATGGAGGTTACACTTTTTACATAGGGCAGATCCTCCAGTTCATCAGAAAGCCGCCGTTCCGCTACCATATCGTTATTGGGATAAATCAAAAGCAGCATATTACTGCGTCCAAACCTTGCCGTAATCTCCTGATCATCCTCATAAACCTGTGTTCCCTTTGCCCCGCCGACTGCGCTGTTTCCATAAAGAAAATGATTCATGCCCTGAGCTACATAAGCCGGAGGCGTAATCAGAAGAACTCCAATCAAAACAGCATATCTGATTTTAAATACGCCCTTTCCCAGCTTCGTAAAATCCGGAAAAAAGGAACGGTGCTTTGTTCTGTCATTCAGTTTCGTGAATTTTAAAATCATGGCCGGCATGAAAAATACCACAGACAGAAGGCTGAATACAATTCCCTTTGCCAGCACCAGTCCCATATCAAAGCCGATATTAAACTTCATGGTCACCAATGCCAGAAAACCGACTACTGTTGTCAGGCTGCTGGCAAAAATCGAATTAATCGCTTCCTCAACCGCCTTCACAATGGCCTCTTCCTCAGAAAGTCCCGTGTCTCTCCAGCTCATAAAAGCGTCCAGAAGGAAAATGGAATAGTCCATGGAGGTTGCCAGCTGAAGAATAATCGCCACGTTATCCGTCAGAAAAGAAATCGTTCCAAGGAAAATATTGGTTCCCTTATTCAGAAGAACTGCCACGCCCATCACCATCATAAACAGAATCGGCTCTGTCCAGGCGGTTGTGGCAAGGCAAAGCACTGCCAGAATCATAAGCACTGCAACAACAAGGATTCTGCCCATCTCTCTGGCTGTTGTCTCGATCAAAGACTTGTTCTGCACTGCCATTCCCACATAACAGCCCTTATCTCCGGTAATGGCCTTCATCTCGTCAATGGCCCGCTCCGTTCTGGGAGAATCCGACTCCTCTTCAAACGTAATATCCATAACTGCGCAGCCATCTTTATAATAATCCTTAATATCATCGAGATTGACAAAATCCTCCCCGGCATAGACATTCACGGTTGTATCACACCAGAGAATCTGATCCACTCCATCTACTGCAGCCAGCTGATCCTTATACATTTTCGCCTCATAAAGGCTGACATCCTTAATCATCAGCCGTGCCGTTCCCGGATATCCAAACTCCTCTTTCATCTTATCCAGCCCCTGGCTGGACTGAGTATAGGAGGGCACATATTTTGTCAAATCATAATTGACATTTACAAAGCACATGGCAATGATCGAAAAGATACAGCCCGCCACAAAAATGCTTTCAATCAGCGCCCGCTTTTCAATAATAAATCTGGCAAGAACCTCTGCAGGAGTTCTGCTCTGCCCATCTCCTGATTCCTGAGTATTTTCTGTTTTATTCTTCTTTTTCCAATGCAGCTTTTCCCTCAGGCTGTCTGCCCACTTTCTGTCCATAAGCTTCACTCCTCACTCTATCTCATCAGAATCACCATAAAATACTGTTCACCGTCCTTCTCAGCATGGGCCATGCCTATCCGCCGGTAATATCCCAGGGAATATCTCCGCTTCTCTGTAGAATCATACCGCGTCTGTGTCTTTGCCATGATTCTGGAAAAGGCGTCCTCTGCATCCTCTCTTCCCCGGATATACAGCTCCTGAGCAGCCGCATTTTTCCGATAAGGAACGGTTTCCAGATACTCCTTCAGGGTTCCCTCCCCCGGTATAGAATCTCCGGAATATCCATTTTCCAGAGCAAGCTCCAGTCTGTGAGACGCTGCTTCATTCAGTCTTGCATCCATCAGAAAACCAGCATAGCGATCGTATTGTATCTTCTCATCTCCGTCCCAGCTGTCCACTCGTTCTGGATGCTCCTCAAAAAAGATATCCCTCTTTTCTTCATTCAGCTGATCGAACAACTCCTGCGTTTCTGCATCATAGCAAAATACAGGATATGCGCCTCCGCCTGTATTGGGTATCCACTGAGCTGACTTTAAAGAGCCGTCATAATAAAACGCATACAGCGCATTCTGCCAAATCACATCCTCCCTGTTTTTTGTTCCATCAGGAAGAATAAAATACCAGGCGCCTTCCTCCTGCTGCCAGCTGCCGCGGGCTGATTCCCGCCCTGGCTCTTCCACCTCTTCCACAGCTGCATCAGCCCACGCTGCTTCACAAAAACCAGCGCCAATTCCCATCAAAACTAAGACACTTAATAACAGCCGCAGCTGCATTTGTTTCCATCTATTCCGTAAAATATTCATAAAAACCTCCGGTAACACTCTTGTTTTATTGCACTATTATCCATTCTTATGCTAAAATACTCAAGTATCACTTTTATTTAAGACGTTTCAAATGAAACACTTTACGCTTTTTTGTCCAGATTGAAACATTTAAGGGGGATTTGTAATGGGACGTTTTACTGAACAGAAGGGACACATTACCGCACGACGCACCTATGCCCTGTTAAAAGGAGCGCTGCTGACACAGTTATCCGCTCTGCCCTTTGAACAGGTGACCCTGACGGACATCTGCAGCACCTCTCTGATTTCGCGCTCTACCTTTTACCGGTATTTTGAAGATAAATATGAGCTTCTCAACTACTGTCTGAAACTGCTTCTCGATGAGATCGGACTGTCAGAGGATGTCATTTACTTTATGGACAGCGATTCCATGCAGGAGGTTCTGACCATTTTACTCCGGCACATTGAGGAAAACCGGGTTCTGTATCAGAAAATCTATAATGCCAACAAGGAAGGGGAATTGATCCCCATTATTCGCAAGGGGCTGATTCAGATTCTTCAGGACAAGGTTCTGGCTGCAGAGGAGCAGGGCTATCGGCTGAAAATTCCAGCACCCATTTTCACCAGCCTGACTGCGGATCTGTATTTTGACATTGTTACCTGCTACATCGAGCATGCCGATCAGTTCAGTGCCGAGGTCTTTATCGACAGCATCTGCCAGTTTACAAAAAAGGATTTCTTTTTCGCACCAAATCAAAATACATTGTCACAGCCATAAAAGGAGGAACTGTTATGGAAGCACTGGAAGTGCTGCTGCATTATATTGTTGAATTTTCGATTATCATCTTTGAATTTATTGGAGTGGGAATCATCATTGTATCCGGCATTATCGGCTTTACCAAATACCTCCGGAGACATCCTGATACGAAGATTGTCCTGGCTCAGGGACTGGCCATGGGACTGGAATTTAAGCTGGGCAGCGAGATTCTGAGAACCGTCATTGTCCGCCAGTGGGAGGAAATCGGCACCGTCGCCGGCATTATTGCCCTGCGGGCGGCGCTGACCTTCCTGATTCACTGGGAGATTAAAGAAGAGAGAAATGATATCAAAAAAGAAGAATTGAAAAAATAAAATTTGAACCGGAAGAGGGTACCACAAAATTATCAAATCAGGTAATTTTATGGGAGTATCCCAAAGTTTGTGTAAACCTTCAAACTGATGTAAGATAGACTTAC
>OHRI01000031.1_pt1 | contig 176147 bp, 153 predicted proteins | sample 1578421 | NCBI WGS metagenome assembly OHRI01 (sample SAMEA3879598, study PRJEB24766) | human gut metagenome | biome: human-associated habitat; feature: feces | place: USA | collected 1985/1987 | reverse complement strand
ATCTGTAATGAGCAAAAGCCTTGTTTGCTTCTGCCATCTTGTGCATATCTTCTTTCTTCTTTACAGAAGCTCCTGTATTATTAGCAGCATCAAGAATCTCGTTAGCGAGTCTTTCTTCCATAGTCTTCTCGCCTCTTGCACGAGAGTATGAAGTCATCCAACGAAGAGCTAAAGCCTGTCTTCTATCTGGCTTTACTTCGATAGGTACCTGATATGTGGCACCACCGATACGTCTAGCCTTTACTTCGAGAACTGGCATGATGTTGTTCATAGCCTCTTCAAATACTTCAATAGCAGGTCTTTCAGTCTTAGCTGCGACTCTGTCAAATGCTCCGTATACAATCTTCTGTGCTACTCCTCTCTTACCATCAAGCATAATGTTGTTGATAAGCTTAGTAACCACTTTATTATTGTAAATAGGATCTGCTAATACATCTCTTTTCTGAGTATGTCCTTTACGTGGCACGGTTCTTCCCTCCTTAACATAGTGTTGCCAAAAATAGTCCTTATAATAACAAATATTGCCATTATAAAGCTATTTTGCAGCTTTTCATTAATTCATCGGTACTCACAAATATTTTATGTGTTCGTGCTTAAGTATATATTAAACCTGCAACCTTCGGATTAATCTAACTCCGGCACTAAATTTAAATATTAATGTGAATAAATCTGTGCTTTTACAAAGCAAATTATAGGATTCTAATTACTTAGCGTCCTTAGGTCTCTTAGCACCGTACTTAGAACGGGCCTGTCTTCTCTTAGCTACACCTGCAGTATCAAGTGTACCTCTGATGATGTGATATCTTGTACCTGGTAAATCCTTTACTCTACCACCTCTGATAAGAACAACGCTATGTTCCTGAAGATTGTGGCCTTCACCTGGAATATAAGATGTAACTTCGATACCATTTGAAAGACGAACTCTGGCAATCTTTCTAAGAGCTGAGTTAGGCTTCTTTGGTGTTGCAGTCTTAACAGCTGTACATACACCTCTCTTCTGTGGTGCAGATACGTCTGTAGCCTTCTTCTGAAGAGAGTTGTAACCCTTCTGAAGAGCTGGTGCTGTAGACTTCTTAACAGCAGATTTTCTTCCCTGTCTTACTAACTGGTTAAATGTAGGCATTCCTTTTTCACCTCCCGGAATTAGAATAATTGTTGGTTGCATATTCAGTATAGTCTGAATAAAAAATGCTAATCTGACACACAAAAAACAGCATGTCACATTCGCACGCTTTATTATTATATAATCTGATATGATAAGTGTCAAGCATTTTTTAATATTTTATATAGGCAGACTAACAAACAGCCGGACACATATCATGCCCGGCTGCCAATGTCATTATTTATTATTCTTCTGTCTCTGTAACAGTTTCTTCTGTGATATTGATTTCTTCGTTGTCATCTGTATCAACTGCGGCTGCATTTTCAAGCTCTTCTTCCTGCTCATCTAATGCTTCCTGCTCCTCATCATATACAAGACCTGTATCAAGTTTGATATCCTGATATCTCTTCATTCCTGTACCGGCAGGGATAAGTTTACCGATGATAACATTTTCCTTGAGACCGATAAGTGGGTCAACCTTGCCATTAATAGCGGCATCAGTAAGAACCTTTGTTGTCTCCTGGAATGAGGCTGCTGACATGAATGAATTAGTTGCAAGCGATGCCTTAGTAATACCAAGAATAATTGGTGTTCCTGTTGCTGGCTGCTTACCTTCTTCTTCAAGTCTTTCATTAACCTCTGTAAATTCGATTGTATCAACCTGTGAACCAGGAAGGAAATCTGAATCTCCTGCTGATTCAATAACAATCTTCTTCAACATCTGGCGTACAATAAGTTCGATATGTTTATCGTTGATTTCAACACCCTGAATACGGTAAACTTTCTGAACTTCACGAATCATGTAATCCTGAACTGCACGTACACCAAGAATTCTTACTATATCATGAGGATTTTCAGAACCTTCTGTAATTTCCTCACCCTTTGCAACAATCTGGCCTTCTGTAACTTTTACTCTTGTATCTCTTGATACTGGATAAGCTTTTGAATTGCCTTCGTCATCTGTGATAACAATATCTGTCTTCTTATCAGTCTTTGCAAAACTTACAACACCACCGAACTCAGCAAGTACAGCAAGTGTCTTTGGCTTTCTTGCCTCGAAAAGTTCTTCTACTCTAGGAAGACCCTGTGTAATATTATCACCGGCAACACCACCAGTATGGAAAGTTCTCATAGTAAGCTGTGTACCAGGCTCACCGATTGACTGTGCTGCAATAATACCAACAGCTTCACCAACCTGTACTGTCTGACCTGTTGCCATGTTAGAACCATAACACTTAGCACATACACCGATATGTGAACGGCATGTAAGAATTGTTCTTATCTTAACATGTTCAACACCTGTCTTAATGATTTCTTCTGCACGCTTAGATGTTACAAGGTGGTTAGCACCAAGTATAAGCTCACCTGTCTTTGGATCAACAATATCTTCTGCAAGGAAACGTCCTGTAATTCTTTCCTGAAGTGATTCAAGAACATCAGCCTTTGCATCGCTGTCTGCTGTTGCTTTCTCATTTACAAACTCATAAACGTACATACCAGGTATTGCTCTGCCTACGCTGCAATCATTTTCACGAATAACGAGATCCTGTGAAACGTCAACAAGACGTCGTGTAAGGTAACCTGAATCGGCTGTACGAAGGGCTGTATCTGAAAGACCTTTACGGGCACCATGAGCTGAAATAAAGTATTCCAGAACATCAAGACCTTCACGGAAGTTTGACTTGATTGGAAGTTCGATAGTGTTACCTGATGTATCTGCCATCAAACCACGCATACCTGCAAGCTGTTTAATCTGCTGGTTAGAACCACGGGCACCAGAATCGGCCATCATGAAGATGTTGTTATACTTATCAAGACCGGCAAGAAGAGCATCCTTAAGACGTTCATCAGTTTCCTGCCATACCTTGATTACATTCTTATGACGTTCTTCATCAGTAGAACGGCCTCTGTAATAGTTCTGTGTAATCTGTTCAACTTTCTTTTCTGCATTGGCAATAAGTTCTTTCTTAATAGGTGGCACTGTCATCTCTGAAATAGAAACTGTCATTGCTGCTCTTGTAGAATACTTATAACCTGTTGCTTTAATATCATCAAGAACTTCTGCTGTTGTAGTAGTTCCGTGTGTGTTAATTACATGCTGTAAAATATCCTTTAACTGCTTCTTACCTACATGGAAATCAACTTCAAGAACAAGTGCGTTTTCAGGCTTTGTTCTGTCAACATAACCTAAATCCTGTGGAAGAATTTCATTGAAGATAAATCTTCCGAGTGTTGATTCAACGTTACCTGAAACCTTCTCGCCGTTGATTTCTCTTGTTACATGAACCATAATCTTTGAATGAAGTGTAATTACTCCATTTTCATATGCAAGAATAGCCTCACTTATATCCTTAAAATACTTACCTTCACCTTTAGCACCCGGTCTTTCCTGTGTAAGGTAATAAATACCAAGTACCATATCCTGTGAAGGAACGGCAACCGGACCACCATCAGATGGCTTTAAAAGGTTATTTGGTGATAAAAGCATAAAACGACACTCTGCCTGTGCTTCAACTGACAATGGAAGATGCACGGCCATCTGGTCACCATCGAAATCGGCGTTGAACGCTGTACAAACCAATGGATGAAGCTTAATAGCCTTACCTTCTACAAGGATTGGCTCAAATGCCTGAATACCAAGTCTGTGAAGTGTAGGAGCACGGTTAAGCATAACCGGATGTTCTTTAATTACATCCTCAAGTACATCCCAAACATCATTTTCAAGATGTTCTACGCTCTTCTTAGCCTTCTTGATATTTTCTGCAAGACCGCGCCTTACAAGTTCTCTCATAACAAATGGCTTGAAAAGCTCGATTGCCATTTCCTTTGGAAGACCACACTGGTAAATCTTGAGTTCAGGTCCTACTACGATAACTGAACGTCCTGAATAGTCAACTCGCTTACCGAGAAGGTTCTGACGGAAACGTCCCTGCTTACCTTTAAGCAGGTCAGAAAGTGACTTTAATGCTCTGTTACCAGGTCCTGTTACAGGACGACCATTTCTTCTGCCGTTATCAATAAGGGCATCTACAGCCTCCTGAAGCATTCTCTTTTCGTTTCTTACAATAATCTCCGGTGCACCAAGTTCCATAAGACGTGCAAGACGATTATTTCTGTTGATAATTCTTCTATATAAATCATTAAGGTCGGATGTAGCAAATCTACCACCATCAAGCTGTACCATAGGTCTTAAATCCGGTGGAATTACAGGTACTTCTGTAAGAATCATCCACTCAGGCTTTGTTCCGGCATTGATAAATGCCTCCATAACCTCAATACGCTTAATAAGTCTTGCTGCCTTCTGAGATGTTGTATTACTTAATTCTTCTTTAAGTTTTGCTGCCTCTTCTTCAAGATTAACATTCTTTAAAAGTTCAAGAATTGCTTCAGCACCCATACCGACACGGAATGTATTTCCGTACTGGTCGTAAAGTTCTCTGTATTCCTGCTCTGTAAGAATCTTCTTGAACGGAATATCTGTTGTTCCTGGATCAAGCACAATATAAGCTGCAAAATACAGTACCTTTTCAAGGTTCTTAGGACCGATATCAAGAATTAAATCCATACGGCTTGGAATTCCCTTGAAATACCAGATATGTGAAACAGGAGCTGCAAGGTGAATATGTCCCATACGGTCTCTACGCACACTTGCCTTTGTTACTTCAACGCCACACTTATCGCAGACAATACCTTTATCTTTGATTTTCTTATATTTACCGCAGTGACATTCCCAGTCCTTACTAGGTCCAAAAATTCTTTCACAGAATAAACCGTCACGTTCCGGTTTTAAAGTTCTGTAGTTGATAGTCTCCGGCTTGGTAACCTCGCCGTGAGACCATTCTAAGATATTTTCTGGAGAAGCAAGTTTTATCTGAATCTTATCAAACTTCATAGAATTGTTTGATGGCTGCTTGTTTGATTCTTCTGTCATTTTCGTGCTCCCTTCTAAAATTAATACTGCTCTGAATTACCGTCGCCATAATCCTCATCAGCATCGAAAAGTTCATCGATATCATCATCGCTCTCTTCGTACTGAGCTTCACCATTATCATCGACAGTCTGAGTCATATATCCTGAACTCTTGAGTTCGTTCTCATCATCTTTGCTGTTTCTGTGGTATCCACCGTCATCAAGAACTTTCTTGAAATCTGTAACTTCATAATCTGCACTCTCAAGAAGTTTAACTTCGTTATTGTCATGGTCAAGTACACGAACATCAAGTGCAAGAGACTGAAGTTCTTTCAGAAGCACCTTGAATGATTCAGGAATACCTGGCTCAGGGATATTTTCACCCTTAATGATTGCTTCATATGTCTTAACACGTCCTACGACGTCATCAGACTTAACTGTAAGAATTTCCTGAAGTGTATATGAAGCACCATAAGCCTCGAGGGCCCAAACCTCCATCTCACCGAAACGCTGTCCACCGAACTGTGCTTTACCACCGAGTGGCTGCTGTGTAACAAGTGAGTAAGGACCAGTTGAACGTGCATGAATCTTATCATCAACAAGGTGATGGAGTTTGAGATAATGCATGAATCCGATTGTTACCGGATTATCAAAATATTCACCTGTACGTCCGTCACGAAGTCTTACTTTACCATCACGTCCAATCTGAACACCTTTCCATTCAGCTCTGTGAGCCTTATTCTTATCAAGGTAATCGAATACTTCAGGAACGAGCTGGCTCTTATATTTAGCTGCAAACTCATCCCATTCAAGGTTAGCATAATCATTAGCAAGATCAAGTGTATCCATGATATCATTCTCGTCTGCACCGTCGAATACAGGTGTCGAAATATTAAATCCGAGAACCTTTGCCGCAAGGCTTAAATGAATCTCAAGGACCTGACCAATGTTCATACGAGAAGGCACACCAAGTGGATTAAGGACGATATCCAAAGGACGTCCATTTGGAAGGAATGGCATATCTTCAACAGGAAGTACTCTTGAAACGACACCCTTGTTACCATGACGGCCGGCCATCTTATCACCAACTGAAATCTTTCTCTTCTGAGCTATATAAATACGAACTGACTTATTAACACCAGGTGCTAACTCATCACCATTTTCTCTTGTAAATGTCTTAACAGCAACTACGATACCATATTCACCATGAGGTACTTTGAGTGATGTATCTCTTACTTCTCTTGCCTTTTCACCGAAAATAGCACGAAGAAGTCTCTCTTCTGCTGTAAGTTCTGTCTCTCCCTTAGGAGTAACCTTACCTACAAGTACATCACCGGCACGAACTTCTGCACCGATACGGATAATACCATCTTCATCAAGATCCTTAATTGCATCATTAGCAACTGAAGGAATATCTCTTGTGATTTCTTCTGGTCCGAGCTTAGTATCTCTTGCTTCTGTCTCATATTCTTCAATATGGATAGATGTATATACATCATCTCTTACAAGTCTTTCACTGAGAAGTACAGCATCCTCGTAGTTGTAACCTTCCCATGTCATGAAACCGATTAACGGATTCTTACCAAGTGCAATTTCACCATTAGAAGTTGAAGGACCATCTGCAATAACATCGCCCTTTACAACTCTGTCTCCCTTAAATACGATAGGACGCTGGTTGTAACAGTTGCTCTGATTGCTTCGTGCAAACTTAGTAAGCTTGTATTCACGAACTTTGCCATCATCTTCTTTTACTGTAATCTTATTAGATTCTGCTGAAATAACTTCACCATCAGCTTCCGCAACAACACATACACCAGAGTCAATTGCTGCCTTATTTTCAATACCAGTTCCGATTACAGGAGCTTCTGTAGTAAGAAGTGGTACGGCCTGACGCTGCATGTTTGAACCCATGAGGGCACGGTTGGCATCATCATTCTGAAGGAAAGGAATCATTGATGTAGCAACTGAGAATACCATCTTAGGCGAAACATCCATCAAATCAATAAGACTCTTATCAAATGCTGAAGTTTCTTCTCTGTAACGTCCTGAAACTGTGTTATTAACGAAATAACCATTTTCATCAATCTCAGCATTAGCCTGTGCTACATGGTAATCATCTTCCTCATCAGCTGTAAAGTAACGCACTTCATCTGTAACTCTAGGATTCTTAGGGTCAGACTTGTCTACAATACGGTAAGGTGCTTCTACAAAGCCATACTCATTGATTCTTGCATAAGAAGCAAGTGAGTTGATAAGACCGATGTTAGGTCCTTCAGGTGTCTCAATCGGACACATTCTTCCGTAATGTGTGTAATGTACATCTCGAACCTCGAAACCTGCACGGTCTCTTGAAAGACCACCAGGACCGAGTGCTGAAAGTCTTCTCTTGTGAGTAAGCTCACCGAGAGGGTTATTCTGATCCATGAACTGTGACAGCTGTGAACTTCCGAAGAATTCCTTGATAGCTGCTGTTACAGGCTTGATATTAATAAGTGACTGAGGTGAAACACCACTTAAATCCTGTGTTGACATTCTCTCACGAACTACACGTTCCATTCTTGAGATACCAATTCTGAACTGATTCTGTAAAAGTTCACCTACAGCACGAATACGTCTGTTTCCAAGGTGATCAATATCATCCTTTGAACCAACGCCATACTCAAGATGCATATTGTAGTTAATTGAAGCTAAAATATCTTCAACTGTGATATGTTTAGGAATTAAATCGCCGATATTCTTTGAAATTGCTTCCTTAATATCTTCAATATCACTGTTTTCAGCTAAAATCTGGCTTAATACAGGATAAAATACATATTCATTAACGCCGAGTTCTTTTGCTTCTTCATCGCTGATATCAACCCATTTTGTAATATCAACTGCCATATTAGAAAGGATCTTAACACGCTTATTTGTAATAGTGCCATCATTACCCTTAACTTCTACTGACAAAAATACTGCCGGAACAGCTGCATCCTGAATCATCTGTGCAGATTCTCTGTCAAGCTTGTCGCCGGCTTTAGCAATAACCTTGCCATCTACAACAACATCATCTGCAAGAATCTGTCCTGCTATTCTATATCTAAATGAAAGCTTTTTATTAAACTTATATCTTCCGACCTTTGCAAGATCATATCTTCTTGGGTCAAAGAACATTCCTGAAATAAGTGACTCTGCACTATCAACTGATAATGGTTCACCAGGTCTTAATTTCTTATAGAGTTCAAGAATACCCTCCTGATAATTAGTAGTAGTATCTTTCTCCATAGTAGCAAGGAGCTTAGGCTCTTCGCCAAATATATCAATAATCTCAGCATTTGTGCCAAAGCCAAGTGCTCTGATTAATACTGTGATAGGGACTTTCTTATTTCTGTCAACCTTTACATAGAACACATCATTAGCATCTGTCTCATATTCAAGCCATGCACCACGGTTTGGAATAACCTGACTGCTGTAAAGGAAAATCTTACCATACTTATCTTTCTGTATATCATAATAAATACCAGGTGAACGAACTAACTGGCTTACAATTACTCTCTCTGCACCATTAATTACGAATGTACCAGTCTTTGTCATAATAGGAAGATCGCCCATGAAAATCTCATGTTCGCTAATGTCTTCACTTTCCTTGTTGTGGAGTCTGACTCTGACTTTAAGAGGTGCCGCATATGTAGCATCTCTTTCCTTACACTCTTCAATAGAATACTTGACTTCATCTTCACATAATGTGAAATCTACAAATTCCAGACTAAGTCTACCATTATAGTCTGCAATTGGAGAGATGTCATCAAAAACTTCTTTTAAACCTTCATCCAAAAACCACTGGTAAGAATCTTTCTGCACCTCAATGAGGTTAGGCATTTCAAGGACTTCTTTTTGTCTTGAATAGCTCATTCTAAAACTTTTACCCGACTTCACTGGACGTATTCTGTTTTTCTCCATTGACATTTTCACCCCTTGTGCTTATTTTTCCTAATTTTTTCACATTATAAGTATGCAGGCTAAGACTAAGCACAACATACCACAATAGTGCATTGTCCATAATACCATAACATGGTATTACTGTCAACAATATTTCAATAATTTTTTATAAGTTTTTAAGCAGCAGATATGCTGTATATATGCTTCATTTTAGTAAAAAGGAAAAAGCCCCGGAAAATGCAAGCATTTCCCGGAGCTTCCGCCTCTATACATGCACTGCAATATGCAGTTATTAATCCAATATGGTTATAATTACTTAAGAGTAACCTTAGCACCTTCAGCTTCAAGCTTCTTCTGGATTTCTTCAGCTTCTTCCTTAGAAGCACCTTCTTTAACAACCTTAGGAGCACCATCAACTACTTCCTTAGCTTCCTTTAAGCCAAGTCCTGTAATCTCACGAACAACCTTGATAACCTTAACTTTGTTTGCACCAGCTTCTGTAAGCTCTACGTCAAACTCTGTCTTCTCCTCAGCTGCTGCTGCACCAGCACCTGCTGCTGCAACTACAACGCCTGCTGCTGCAGAAACGCCGAATTCTTCTTCACATGCCTTAACTAAATCGTTAAGCTCTAATACTGATAAACCCTTAATAACTTCAATGATTTCCTGTGTAGTCATTGTAATAATCTCCTTTTTTTTAATTCTGTTTTTTGGTTTCAATGAACCTTAATTTAATATGTCCGCAATCAATTAAGCAACTTCTTCGTTCTTTTCAGCGATCTGCTTAATAACACGAGCAAAGTTTGTAATAGGTGACTGCATGCTTCCAAGTAACTTTGAAAGAAGTTCGTCTCTTGAAGGAATGCTTGCGATTGCATTGATTCCTGCAGCATCATAGTATGTGCCTTCAACAACACCACACTTTAATTCAAGTGCATCTGCAGTCTTAGCGAAGTTGCTAAGAATTCTTGCAGGAGCTGTTGCATCTGTTGCACAGATAGCGATTGCATTAGGTCCGTCAAGCTGTTCTGTCATTCCTTCGAACTGTGTACCAGCAATTGCTCTCTTAACTAAAGTATTCTTATAAACCTTGTATACGACACCTGCTTCTCTTAACTGCTTACGAAGCTGTGTATCCTGCTCTACAGTTAAGCCGCGATAGTTTACTAATACAACGCCTGCTGCGTCATTTAAGTATCCTGAAATCTCGTCTACGATTGGCTGTTTAAGTTCTACCTTTGCCATGAATAATTACCTCCTGTTAGATTTTTAAAGTATGCACAAAGCACACTTTTCTGCCCAAAAGGAATTAGTAAAATCTAAAAGTCCTTCCATCTTTTGCAAGACAGAAGGACTGATTAAACATAATCAACACATCTAAAATGTGTATACATCCTCGGCAGGCGTATTACCTTTAACCCTTACGGGACCATGCTGTCTTAGGCAAAATATTTATTATATAACAGCTTATGCTGTCACATACGTATGATAGTATACTATCAAATATATCGGTTGTCAATCATTTTTTAGCCAACATACTTAGAAGGGTTAACCTTAGCACTAGGACCCATTGTAGATGAAAGAGCGATGCTCTTTAAATACTGACCTTTAAGTGATGATGGTTTAGCCTTAACGATTGCACCCATAATAGCCTGGAAGTTGTCCGCTAACTGGTCTTCAGTGAATGAAGCCTTACCAATTGGCACGTGAATGATGTTAGTCTTATCAAGTCTGTACTCAATCTTACCAGCCTTGATATCATTAACAGCTTTTGTTACATCCATAGTAACTGTACCAGCCTTAGGGTTTGGCATTAAGCCCTTAGGTCCGAGTACACGTCCAAGACGACCTACAACGCCCATCATATCAGGTGTAGCAACTACAACATCGAACTCAAACCAGTTTTCGTTCTGAATCTTTGGAATAAGTTCTTCTCCGCCTACGAAATCTGCACCAGCTGCTTCAGCTTCATCAGCCTTAGCACCCTTAGCAAATACAAGAACTCTTACTTTCTTACCAGTTCCGTGTGGAAGAACAACTGCTCCTCTGATCTGCTGTTCAGCATGACGTCCGTCACAACCTGTTCTGATATGTGCTTCAATAGTTTCGTCAAACTTAGCAACTGCACTCTGCTTAACTAACGCAATAGCGTCTGTTGCTTCGTATAATGTCTGGCGGTCAATTTTCTTGGCTGCCTCAACGTATTTCTTTCCTCTTTTCATTATAAAAAAACCTCCTAGTGGTATTATCGGAAGGGTTTGACTTTCCTCCCACGTTTTACGATTACAAAGAGTTATATCCAACTCTTAACTATACATATGAAATATTACCGGATTCCCGGCAAATGTAGCATTGCAGAATTAGTCTTCTACAACGATACCCATACTCTTAGCAGTTCCTTCAATCATAGAAGTTGCAGCTTCGATTGATGCAGCATTTAAATCAGGCATCTTGAGTTCAGCAATCTTCTGAACTTCTGCTCTCTTAATTGTAGCAACCTTTGTCTTGTTAGGAACACCTGAACCTGACTTAATGTTGCAAGCTTTCTTAAGAAGAACTGCAGCAGGAGGAGTCTTTGTAATGAAACTAAAACTTCTATCTGCATATACTGTAATAACAACAGGGATGATTAAATCACCCTGATCAGCTGTCTTAGCGTTAAACTGCTTTGTAAATTCTACGATATTTACACCGTGCTGTCCGAGTGCAGGACCAACCGGTGGAGCTGGTGTTGCCTTACCAGCAGGAATCTGTAATTTGATATAACCTGTTACTTTCTTTGCCATTTTAGGCACCTCCTAAATAAAAATGTGGTAATTGGCGACACTTGCCAATATAAACAAAGTGTCTCCCACGTCCGCGTTATGCGAACCTTCTTACATCAGTTTTACATCTGTAAAACCAATCTCGACCGGAGTTTCACGGCCGAACATCTCAACATTAATTGTAAGACACTGCTTACCTTCATTAATGCCTGTGATTTCCCCAACAGTATCTTCCCAGGCACCTGTAAGAATCATAACCTGATCGCCGACTTTACCGTCAAACTTAACTACAGGTTTGTTCTCGTTTTCACTGCCTGGCAGTGCAATACCAAGTGCTTTAATCTCTGTAGGGGTCAGTGGTACTGGTTTAGATCCGGGACCAACAAATCCCGTAACTCCTCTTGTGTTACGAACTACATACCAGCTGTCATCATTCATAACCATGTTGATTAAAACATAGCCAGGAAACATTTTTTTCTGAGCAGACTTTTTTGAGCCGTTCTTAACTTCAACAACAGTCTCAAGCGGCACAACCACTTCAAGAATCTGGTCTTCAAGATTTCTGTTTACCACAGTCTTCTCAATGTCTACCTTGACTTTATTCTCGTAACCGGAATAAGTATGCACTACATACCATTTTGCTTCGTCCATTTAATCACCTTTTCCTTACTTTACTAAGAATTCAATACCAATACGTGCGATAAAATCCACAATTGCTATTATTACACCTAATAATACGGATGCAGCTACAACAGCAACTGTCTCTTTTGTAAGGGACTTACGGTCAGGCCAGATGATTTTTTTAAACTCTGCTTTAAGACCTTTGAACCAGTTTTTCTTCTGTTTTGTCTCTTTAACAGTTTCACCCATTGTCTCTACCTCACTGTGCTGGTTTACTTTGTTTCCTTGTGTAATGTGTGTGACTTACAGAACTTGCAATACTTCTTTGTTTCCATTCTGTCAGGATGTGTTTTCTTATCCTTTGTCATGTTGTAATTACGCTGTTTACATTCTGTACATGCCAATGTTATCTTAACGCGCACAACTTCCACCTCCAATTTTTTCTAGTTTTTTTGCAGGTGTATTAAATACACCAATTGGCTTTTTTTAGGCATAAAAAAAAGACCGCTTCCATAGCCAGTCTAATATAGCACAGTATTCAAGAGTGCGTCAACACTTTTTTTATGTTTTCTCATCCTGCTTCATATAAAATACATCATATTATCCCAAAAATCAAGTAAATAATAAAAATTTACTATTAAGTTTTTGTTGCCCTGTCCCGATTAATACTATATAATATATTAAAGAATTTTTTGGAAAACGGATTTTCCATAATCTCATATATATATTATTATTAGCAGACAAGGAGGTGACTGTTGATGATTAGCAGTGCATACAGCTATTATATTTCCCAATATGGCTGGAAATCTAATTCTAAATATGATACCCATACAAAAAACCAGTTAAAGAATTCATATGGCAGAGTTTTAAAAACCAACAGTCAGACACCTACATATAAGGTTGATTTCTCCGTTGCCGCACAAAAATATGCCATAGATTTAAAAGAGCATGCAAGACAGCTTTGTTATATTGCAAAAGATTTATCAGATGATAAAAGTGGCGAGATGACATTCAAAAAATCGGCATCTTCAAGCAACCCGGAAGCTGTTTCGGCTGAATTTATAGGAGATTCATCATCTGATTGTGAACCGGTTGAAATAAGTGTCAGCCAGCTTGCAACCCATCAGGTAAACACCGGAAATTTTTTGCAGCCTAACCAGAAGCTTTTAAAGCCGGGAACATATTCTTTTGATTTAAATATCAATAACCTTACATATGAATTTGAATTTAACGTATCAGAAGATGAAAATAATGATGATGTTGAAAATAAAATTGCACGTCTCATTAATCGTTCCAACATCGGCCTTAATTGCGAAGTAAAGACTGACAGCCTTGAGAACAAGGGACTTGTAATAACATCTGATGCAACAGGAATATCAGGTATTCATTCAACTATTTTCAGCATAAAATCCGATAACAGTGAGCTTATAAATACTCTCGGCATGGACAGGGTAAGCAGCTATCCTTATAATGCAATTTTTTCTGTCAATGGCAGCGAGCAGTATTCACCTTCCAATGAATTTATGCTCAACAAAACATTTTCAGTTAAATTAAAAGAAACTACAGATGAGCCTGTTACCCTCAGCCTCAATACGGATGATAATTCCATTGCAGACAGCATTGACGAGTTAATATCAGGTTACAATGGTCTTGTCAAAATCACAGAAAGCGACAATAATAAAATTTTTGAGGGAAATGACCGATTAAAGCTGGAATTTTCAAGAATAGCATCGAAATACAGAACCACTTTAAATAATAATGGCTTAAAAGTCGAAGATGACGGCTCTGTCAGTGTTGACAGACAGACTGTGATAGAATCTGCACACAATGGCACAATTGATAATATTTTCAATGAGCTTAATAACTTCAAATCAGCCCTTATGAAAAAAGCAGAGGATATCTCAACCAATCCTATGAATTATGTAAACAACAAAATCGTTGCATACAAAAATCCAAAATATGCTTTTAACGACCCATATAATCTTTCTGCTTACAGCGGAATGATGTTTAATGATTATTGTTAGTATATGAACTCTTTATGAAGAGTTTTTGAAATTCCACACAAGAAATAAGTGGCTGTCATGCGATAGCCACCTATTTTTATATCGTCTCTTTTACAAAATCAACGACTTCCATATTCTTTTTAATTATATTTTCATCATGCTGCATATCAGACAAAGTCATCCAATAATAATGTCTTTTATTAACAATAAAATCATCATTTTTTTCATTTTCCGGAAATTCACTAATCCTGACTTCATAAAGGCGATGATTATATATCCTATTCTCATTATGACTAACAGAATATTTTTCCTGAATTCTTGATGTCACATAACTACATTTAATGTCAGCCTTATCAACTCCCAAATCAGCTGAAACATTATCAACTATAACATCTTCATTATTTCTATCTTGTGTTTTATAATTCAAAAAAAGTTTACAATCCCATTTTTCATCATAATAAAGCAAATATCTTTCTTTTATTCCACTAAAAGAATCTTTTATGACTATAAGTGAGTGATTATGCTGTATCATATCAAGCCCTTCAATTTTTTCAAACAAAACTTTGTGATTGTATTTATTTTTTATCATATTAAAAATATCCCAAACTGTTTTAATAAAGTAAACCACTCCTATAATACAGAAAACTGTTTTCAGCACTATACCTGATATTCCCAGCAAATCACTATAATTTGCTGTAAATACTGACAACAAAAATGATATTGCCGCTATCATCGTATCAATTCCAACATTATTACCAATATACTCTCTATCTTTCTCAAGTAGTAATTCCAAATCTTTTCTATCTATCAATAATCTCATAAAACATCCTTTGGAGCTTTTCTATAATATTATCACAAACAAGAAAACATTTCAAATACTTTATTACTTATATTTTATTTTTATGATATAACTTTCCCAGCCTGTGCAGAAAATGTATCAACAAAAGCTTTAAGTCCTTTAAGAGCCTCAACTCTCGCAGCATCATCATTAGCATTATTGGCTGCATTAAGTGCTAAAACGCTCTTATTTACCTCTTCTTTGTTAATTACTACACTGTCTTTATTGATAAGATCTTTTGTTCCATTATACACTTCAACAATCCAGTTAAGCCCGTTCAATGTGCTCTTCATATATTCATCCGTATCCGGCTGTCTGTGACCGTTAAGCTCTTCCATAAGATTATTTAATGCATTGCTTATCTTTGCACAGTATGGAACTGCCACATCAAGTGCTTCTATCTGCTGTGTACGTAAATCTTCCATGATTATAACTCTCCTTTATTCTTCTTAAAATATAACAAATAACTGTCATATTGTATCTACATGAATGTTATATCGGCAAAAAGAGAAAAATCTTAAGCTTCATCTATCACTTTCTCAAGAGCCTCTTCATCAACACTGCCATCATCCTTTCTTGGCAGTTTCTTATCAAGAAGAACAACCTTTTGTATTTCCCATCTGTAGCCTTTCTTATCATTATACTTGTCTATCTTACGCTTAAATCTGTCAACTTTTTCACTTTTGTCGATAGCAGATATTACCGCAATCAGCTTCTCATCATAAAACATTATATAGCTTTCTGCAATTCCATTAATTGATTCTATTTCTCTGTTTATGACATTTCTGCATATTTTTTCACCTGTAGGAAGACTGATAATTGCCGGATTTCTCTTTGTAATAACAAGTCTTCCACTGCTGTTAATTCTTCCATAATCTCCAGTATGAAGATAACCGCCTTTTAACTTTCTTTCTGTCTGTACCTCATCATTATAATATCCCTTCATGACACATCCGCCACTTAGAAGAATTTCACCATCATCAGAAAGTTTAAGCGTATTATCTGCAAACGGCTCATATGAACCATCCTCATCATAATTAATTGCAATACAGCCTGTACTTTCAGATGTTCCATATACAGAACTTACATTAATATCTCTGTCTCTGAGGCATTCATACAGATGATACGGACATGGTGCACCACCTATTATTATATTTTTCAAATTGTCATTGAATCCTTTTATCTTCTTCAGATACTCAGCCATTGATGGATTGGCCGGAAGAATAGTTGCATCATAATAGTATGTGTCCGCATCTATATGCCTCAGTCCTCTTCCGACACATATACATGCACCACAGCTTAGCGGCCATATAAGGCAGTATAACAATCCAAATATTTTACTTAATTCAATCTGTGCCAGAACCCTGTCATCTTCAGTGCAGTTGCAATGGGCATTTATATAACCAATGGCACTCATTATATTATCTAAAGTAAGAACAACCGCTTTGTCACACTCGTTTTCACCTGCCGTAAATAATAAAATATTTCCTTCTTTTACATCATCCGCATTATATGTCAGTCCATCAACATTATCATTTTCGGCACCATTAATAATTATTCCATTGGCGTCTGATAAAATATACTGGTTTGTAGAACAAAGCACATAATCCGCATCTATTTTCTCAATCATTTTAAATCTGATATCATGCGGAATAAAAAAATCGACAAGTGCCGCATCTTTTCCGGCAAGAACCGTTCCGAACAGATTAACAATCCATCTGTATGAAGCCGGTCCGTAAATGGCAATTCTATTACCGTCAAAATGCTGCAAATGAAGTGCTTTTTTTACCGAATCATCAAATAATTTTCTATAGCTGACTTCAAATGTATCATATAAAACAGCTGTTTTATCATTATATTTATCTGCAAGGCTTTCAAGAAGCTTATAAAAAGATTTATATTGTGCCATCTTTGTACCCCTTTCTCTTTATATGCACATTTTTTGTGCGTTAAAAATTCGCTGTGTATATTAATTACATTAACAATTAATCACATTAATAAGTGATTTTATTATACCCCACATCAATGTAATTTTGCAAACATATAAGAGATACTATTTTCTGATGCATGTGTTTATGCTACATTTCTTCCGCCAGAATACAGTCTGAAAGCTCCTGCACCGATGCAAGCACAAGTGTCCTTAATGAAGGATTCGTAATCTTTAGCTGAAATGTTGCAAAATATGTTCCACTTGAACTGTCTTTTGTAATCTCCAAGTCCAATATCTGATACCCGCTCTTTTTAGCGTAAAATATAAGCTCCCTTATAAAAACTTTTGAATTATATTCAACATAAAAATTCATATATTTATTGTATTTAAGAAAATTCTTATCAACAATAGAAAAAACTCTGAGACTAACGACAATAAGAATCCCGGCAAATATTGCACCATAATAAAAACCCGAACCAACCGAAATTCCAACTGCTGCACAGCACCACAGACCTGCCGCCGTAGTGAGTCCCTTTACCTGATGCTCTTTTGTCACAAGTATAGTTCCGGCACCCAAGAATCCAATTCCGCTTACAATCTGTGCTGGAATTCTTGCCGGGTCGGCAGACGGATAAATCGTACATATATATTCGTTAGTTACTGCTGCAAGAGCCGAACCCAGACAGACAAGCGTATACGTACGAAGTCCTGCCGGTCTTTGCTTCCGTTCCCTCTCAATACCAAGAAGTGCACCAAGAATCAATGCCAGAATAAGACGCACAAATACCGACACGCCATTAAATTCATTTAAAAAATCTATATTCTCCAAAATCACAATATCACCACCTTCACATCAACTCGCGGGTTGCCCCGCCACTTATGTTCTGCTAAAATATATATACAGAATAACTTATATTTTGCAATAATACAATGAATGGATGATACAATTTATGAAAATATTTTTCTATAAATACGGAAGCATATGCGAGCCTGACATATCTGATTCTTTCAGACGGCTTGGATTTGAAGTCATAGACGAAGACATGGAAATATACAATAAAAATCTGCTGCCATCACAATGTGTCGAAACAGTATCAAAAAAGCTTATAGACGGTCAGTTTACATTTGTCTTCACAATAAACTTTTTCCCATGGCTGTCGGACTTATGCGAAATAATGCATTTAAAATACATTTCACTTATCGTTGACAGTCCTGTTCTTGAACTCTACTCTTATTCGCTAAAAAATGACTGCAACCGCATATTTTTATTTGACAGGTGTCTTTACAACGAATTTGAGCCTTTCAACCAAGGACATATATTCCACGTTCCACTTGCTGCAGATGTCAACAGAATACAAAATGTTATTAAAAATGCATCTACATCTGAAAAAGCAAAGTTTGCAAGCGATATTTCATTTATCGGCTCCACTTATCAGGAAAAATGTCCTTTCAACCGGTCAGAATTAAATGATGCCGACCGTGGCTTTACTGATGGTATTATTGAAGCACAGCTTAAAGTATATGGTTACAATTTTATCGAAGAACTGATTACTGAAGATTTTGCCACAAGATTTCTTGAAGCAACACCCGGTTCATACCGTTTTCCTGAAAGCTACAGGCAGAAAAACCGCGCACTTGTTGCACAGCAGTATATAAGTGTAAAAGTCGCCGAACAGGAACGCCTTCGTGCTTTACGCATGTTATCCGACAACTTTAATGTAGACATCTACACTGGAAGCGACACTTCATCCATGCCGCATATACATAACCGCGGTTTTGCAAAATCTCTCACAGAAATGCCAATAATCTTTAACCAGAGTAAAATCAATCTTAATATAACAGCAAAATCAATCCGTTCGGGACTTTCTTTAAGGATTTTCGACGTTCTTGCCGCAGGAGGATTTCTGATTACCAATTATCAGACAGAACTTCCCGAATTTTTTGAAATCGGAAAAGACCTCGTTGCATATGACAGCTTCGACAGCCTGAAAGAGCTTTGCAGCTATTACCTTGCACACGATAATGAACGTGAGGAAATCGCCCGCCACGGATTTGAGACCGTAGCACGTCTTCACACATATGACACAAGAATATTGCAAATGCTTGATATGGCATTTCCGGGATAAAGATGAAGCAGTAAAGCCATGCAGAAACAGTAACAACCATAAACACAAAACACTTAAACTATAGAGGAACACACTATGAATGTACTTATTTTTGAATGGAAAAACTTCGGAATTGAAGATATCTGCGATGCTTTTAAAGATATGGCTATTAAATATAAATGTATTTCTACAGAATTAATGCGTGAAAGAAAAAATGAAGAATTTGATAATATTTTTGAAAATGAAATGAGTATTAAATACGACTGTGTATTTACATTTAATTACAGCCCGGTAATATCAAACTGCTGCCGTCGTTTTAATATTCCATATATTGCTTTTATATATGACAGCCCGCTTGTATCTTTATATTCATACACCGTTATAAATCCATGCAATTATATATTTATTTTTGATAAGACTCTCTATCTTGAGCTCAAAAATGCAGGAATTAACACAGTCTACTATGCACCGCTCGCAGTAAATACTGACAGGATAACAAGACAGCTTAACGAAGCAGACACCAATCCTGCAATCTCAAATTTATGTAATAAATATAAATGTGATGTTGCATTTGTCGGTTCAATGTATAATGAAAAACACAATTTATTTGACAGGCTGAAAAACCTACCTCCTTATGTTTCAGGATATCTTGATGGAATAATACAGGCACAGCTGAAAGTATACGGATATTATTTTATTGAAGAATTATTAAAACCCGATATTATTGATGCTTTGCAAAAAAGTGTCCCGGCCGAACCAAATAAAGACGGCGTAGAAACAACTTCTTACCTCTACGCATACTATTTTATTGCAAGAAAGCTTGCAGAACTTGAAAGAAAAGATTTGCTCAGTGCAGTATCAAAGCAGTTCAACACACACCTTTACACTCCTAATGCAACACCTGAACTGCCTGAAATAATCAATTGCGGTCCGATAGACTATTATAACCACATGCCATATGTATTTAATAATAGCCGCATAAACTTAAATATTTCACTCCGTTCAATCCGCTCCGGAATTCCTCTGCGAGCCATGGATATCATGGGCTGTAATGGTTTTCTTCTGTCTAATTATCAGGCAGATTTTTACGACTTTTTTGTTCCCGGAGAAGATATGGCAGTATTTGAATCAAAAGAAGATTTAATAAATAAATGTGACTATTATTTAGAGCACGATAATGAACGCCGGCAGATTGCTGCCAATGGTTTTGGTAAAGTAAATGAATTCCATACATATAAAGTCAGATTAAAAGAAATATTCGATGTAGTGTTCTAAAACACCACACCGAATACTTTTTTCCATGCACATGAATAATCAAATTGCTCAATTATCTTTTTTTGTCCATTTTCCGCAATTTTCATTCTCTCATCTTCATTTTGCAGATAATATTCTATCTTAGACATCAAATCATTTCTGTCATAGTACATTACAACCTCTTTTCCCTCTTCAAAACATTCCGCAAGTTCAGGCTGCCAGTTTGAAATAAGGAATCCACCTGCTCCCATTATATCAAGAGCTCTCAGGCTTATTCCCGATTGTATGCTTCTAAGTGTTATATTAAGATTAATCTTTGAAGAATTAAACATAACCGGCATCTGTGTGTTGTAATCAAGATATCCTCTGTTCTCTACATGATACAGCATATTATCAGCAGAACCTGTATAAAGAACAACCTGATATTTTTTTGCAATAAAATTTAACAATTCAATTCTTTCAATTGATGTAGCTTTTTTTCTTATTAAATCAAGCAGAATTTTTTCATCGGACAGCTTGATTTCACTGTCCATATTAAAATCAACCAGCTTCAATACGCTCTCTATAAATGATTTTGGTAATGCTTCTTCAATTAAATCACACCCCTGAAATAATAACTGTGCTTTTATTACCGCATCAACAAAACCTTTCTGATAATCGTTAATTCCACTTATCTTATCAAAAAAATCCCTGTCACTATATAAGCTTCCCAGAAAAGATACATCTGCTTTATATTTGTTTTTCTGTATTTTTGATGTTTCTATCTGTTTGGTCACTCTCTTAGTATTTACTGCAAGCGGCATATGAAATATATTTTTAGCCCCTGTACTTCTAAGATTCTCCACTTCTTTTTTATCAAAATGAAAAATATAATTATACGGACTGTGAATCATTTCTGAATATGTCGTGTAATTGGGACTATCTGAAATCCATGCAATATATTTTATTTTTCGCAGGAATGATATTTTCGCAAGAGCAGGTATATAATTCATTGTAAATATACAATCAAAATTATCTTTATCAAGAATTCTCACAATATAATCATTAAATCCTTTATCCGCAACATAACTGCTTATAGGATATGACACCTTGACAACATCATGTCCTTCAACATCAAGAGTTTCTTCAATATCATATGCCATTGTCTCATTCCACGTATAATACAATATCTTCATTATTTTTCAATTTCTCCCAGTATGTTCATAAAATAATCAGAACGATTATCCCATGTATGTTCGCTTAAAGCTTTCTTATACGCATTTTTCTCAATATATTTCTGAAGATTTTCATCCTGCAAAACTGTTCTTATCTTATCCGGCAGCTTATCAATATTATCAAGATTAAATGTAACTATATTTTCTCCCGCTACAAAATGCCTGTTTATATAAGAGGTTTCATCCGTAACACAGACAGAATAATTAAGCATCGCATTGGCAATTCTTTCAGTCATGCCGCCTTTATGCCATGACATAACATTAAGAGAAATACGGCTTTGTGCCATAATGTCAAGCCCTTTTTCAAAATCAATATCATCATGAATAATAAGATTTTTATTATCTGCATACGGAGATTTTTTCCACGAATCACCAAAAACATCAACCTTTATACCTGATTCTATAAGAGTTTTTATAATTTTTTCTCTTATATAAAAAGTTACTGTTCTCACAGCTTCAAGAGATTTATGAAGCGTAACAACAAATTCATGCTCTGTTAAAGTTATTTTCTTTTTTTCAAGCACTGCCTCTAGTGCTTCCTCTGCACGCTGATTAGGATGATTTTTCAGCTGATTAACCATATGCCATGATATTTTTCTTATATTATCAGGAAGATTTTTTATTACATCTAGTCTCTCTCTGTAATCATTATATGTTGCAATAAAAGATATATCATATATTTTTTCTGTTTTGCCATTTTCTGTTTTTGTAAGATTGCCAATAAGTCCCGCAGGTGGAAAGTGCCAGCTTTTTTTCACATATGGATAATATTTTGTTATATATTCAGAATAAGTCTCATCCTGCTGCAAAACATACAAATCATTAACCGGCAGCATAAGACTCCAGCTGACATAAAGAGGATGGTCAAATACATAATTAAACTTAGGGCATTTAAATAAATTGCCAAGTAACTGACCATTTTCGAGTCTCTCTGTATATAGACCTGTCTGCATGCCAATTACGCATCTGTAATCATTCAGAATTATTTTTCCAATATTCTCTGTTGTATTATCATCATCAATATTTAAAAGCAGAACATTAATTCTTTTATTTCTGAGTGCCTGGGCAAATTCTAATGCAAATGAGTTTAATGTTCCATTACATGTTTTTAATCCGTAAAACATAAGTACAGGATTCATATTTTTATCAATTGCATTAAAACATTCTGTTCTGCCAATCATTTTCTTTGCACAATCTTCAAAATATGTTTCTATACCATAGTTTTTTGCCTGTATAAACCAGTTTGACAAAACATCATTAAACATACCCGAATTGCGAAGTTTTGAAGCATATTTTCCAAGAATATAGGCATATACCAAAAATGTTTCTTTAAAAACAGGATATTTATATTCATCAGAATATATTGGATAAAATTTATCAGGGCAATTATAATTGCATGCTCGTATAAATAATTCATAATCCTCATTGCATGCGAGACCGGAATTCCATCCACCTATTGAACTAAACGTATCCCTGTCAGCAACAAGATATGAAAATGCATCTGTTCCTGCATTATAATAACTTTTCAATTCATCATCTGAAACTTCGATTCTATCAGTCAACAGACATTTCTCAATGATACCTTCCTGAAGAATCTGGCTATCCGTCAAAATCAGCACACGCCTGTTTGTTGCATATTTTACAGACTCATTTTTTATCTGGGCCATATTTTCAAAAATCTGTGAACTGATATCAACAAATCTGACTTTATCCAGCAATAATGTATTGTCATCCTCCCCATATTTTCTACATAATTCATACGCCGTCCCATCAACGGCATCTGCGAGTATGACTTCAATATTATCATTATAATTTAACTGCCTGCAGACACTCATCAATGTTTCATAAAAAGAAGATGACATCTCAGATTTTATAACAATTATACTTAAATTTTTTTCATCCATGAAATTCACATTATCTCCTGCATAATATACATTTTACTATCTACAGATAATTTTTCCGTAAAATGTATCTTTGTCTATAATATTTTTTTGTTTATATTGTCTGTCACTCTGCAATTTATACAGCCAAGTATCTTTTACTACGTCGTCCCATATTTCTTCGCGATAAACTCTATCTGCATTTTCTTTGAAGAATTCACAATTTTTATTATTATCAGGGCATTTATCCACATCATTACGTACATAATCCATATGTTCACATGCTATATTAATAAATTCATCCATCATATCCTGCGACAGCAAATCATCTTTAAAGCTAAAATATGTATCAATCGACTCCATTACAAATCCAAATAACGGAAATCCCGCCGGTCCTTTTAAAAATGATTTATCACATATTCCTTCATGTTTTAATGAAACAAATTCTCCTGAATCAATAAAATCATTAACTCTTTCATCAGCAGCAAAACACTCCGGGCTTATCCACACGCCTCCGTATCTGTACAAAAGTTCCATTGATAATCTCTGTGCCAATATATCAAGTGGAATTTTTCCGGAATTGACCTTATCAATAATTATATTGGAAAATGTAACATACTGCTGGCAATCAGCAAGTGTTATAACATGAAGTTTATATTTATTGCTGTCAATATTATCACGGATACTTTTTATACATTTCTTTACAGCTTCTGGTGATTTCTCCTCTCCATCCCACCAGTATGTCCACACAGGAATACGGCCATCAGAACATACTGACTGATTTATCTTTTCCGGCTGAACTGTCGGACTTAAATATTTTTTTAATATTCCTGCTGTTATTTTTTGATAAACATTCCGTATTGCATTATTAAGACTGGATTTTTTATCAAGCTCGTCCGAATCCATCATTTTTACATTCTGTTCTTTTACTTTATATTCATTTTTTATCAGCCATACTTTTATAAGACGTTCTGATAAGAATCCAAATATACGCTTCTGATAGTCATCTCTGTCGGATATGTCTACTCTTTTTTCAACTTCAAAAAGAACATCAAATAGCCATTTACAATAATCATCAAAAATATTTTTCCTTGTAATTATCATATTACAAAAATTAAGTAATTTTGATTCAGCCATTATATCAAATGCTTCCACATATTCCGGATACTTTTCGCTTATTACATCTCTGCATATATCAAAATCTTCTTCATAATGATTAGCCGCATACTGCTTTCTTACATTTTCTTCCTTAACCATTCCACATGTCGGAACAATTATATCGTAATCATTTAAAGTTTTCTCTATATATTCTTTTGTAAGCATGCGTCCTTTTTCAAGAAAAAATCTCCTGTAATGGCATACACCTATAATATCACATTGATTATTTTTCCAAAGCCAGTAAAGTCCCGTAAGTTCGCAATAATTTCTATTTTTTAATGAAATATTATCTCCTGTATCGTCACCTGTATATCCAAGGTCCTGTGACAAAGCTCTGCCAACATGAAGAGTTCTATATAAGTCATCACTTATACCCGGATAATTTTTATGTGTTATCACCCACATCTGTGTATCCATTATTTTGTCACCTCCATGCAAGAATTCCAGTCACATTATTAACATTAAGTTTCCTTTTATTTTCCCAATTTTGCAGATATACATCATCTGTTTCATAAGCAAAAATACACTTACAGTTCGATTTTACAAAATCAAAAAGATTCTTTCTTTCTAAACCTTTAATTTTTTTATCAAGAAATACAGCTAAATCATATTCTGCATCGGATAATCCGGCTATATCTTCCGTCCTTATTATTTCATCATATATTGTATTATACACTCCGTAATTTTTTGAATTTTCCAAATCAATGCCTGTAATAAAACACTTCTTTGGAACATCAGAATTAAGAATTGTTCTTGACACACCACCTATCTGCCTGTAGAACAGGCCTATATCAAGAATCTTCTCCGGCTCAGTCTGTCCAAGAACATTACAATACATATACATTGTATTTTCATTATTAATCATATTACACCCCTGTTTTTCTGCATTTCGTTAAATTGCCATGTCTTCCATTTTTAAGCCTTTCCACAGCTTTTGAATAGCCATTACATTTTTTATAATATTCCTGTGCTTTTCCTATATTTCCCAGACATTCATATATTACCCCGATATTATAATATGCAAGATAAGAATTAGTACCTTCAACACGGCTTTCTTTATATTCTGCTGCTTTTTGAAATTCATTTACAGCTTCATCAAACATTGCATTTTTCATATATATAAGTCCCATAAGGAACTTAAAATCCGCACTGTTTCCAAATACATCGTAAATTGATGTGTACGATAATGCTTCCTGAACTTTTCCACAGTTTAACATTGCATATCCATATGTTTCAACCATATCTATAACATACTCAAGCTTTGGTTCCAAATCGAATGAAAGCCCCTTTGAAAAAAAATCACATGCATTATTATAATCTTTTTCCATATAATAACTTTTCCCCAACTGATAATAAATATATGGAATCTCTTTTTCATTATTCTGTGTTATGTCACTATCAAAATTCTTTTCAAGCTCAGCAAGTCTTTTTTTCAGAAGTTTTATATTACGTAATGCCTTTTTCTTCTTCTCATCATCATTAAGTGCATATCCAACATGCTTAATAACAACAGCGGATAAGAACGTATCTGCCGGTTCTCCGTCAGTCTTAACTATCTGCTCATGTATTTTTCCTTCTACCTTGTAATACTTCCTGTTAAATGCTCTTGTTATCCAATCAGTATTTTTTGAATCATCCTCCAATACATTGATACATTTTATGCGTCCAGCTCTTCGAGGTTCATTTTCAAGCATACTATTTAATTTTTCAAGTACAGTTTTGTCAGATTGCAAATATTCATCACAGTCAAGAATCAATATATTGTCATTGGACGCTTTTGATAATGCAAACTGTTTTGCCGCCCCAAAATCATCAATCCATTTAAAATCATATACGAACTCTGTGTATTTTTTTGCAATTTCTTTAGTTTTATCTGTAGACCCGGTATCTGCCACAACTATCTGTACTTCCTTATCAGACAGACATTGCATACATTTTTCTATATGTTTTTCTTCATTCTTTGCAATAATACATACTGATAAATTCATATAAGCCACCTTCTAAAATCAACATTTTATTAACGAATTCATAACAAATTCATGTACCTTTTCACCACATGTTCCAGGATTTAATGCAAGAGAATTCACATATTCCTGCTGCCGCTCTATAATTCCATCCCAGTCACCAGACACCATTCTATCCAGAAACTGTTCTGTTGAAAGATATATACTCTCTATCTGGCAGAAATAACCATTACTGCATATTTTCTCGAATCCATCCGAATTTTTCAATTTTCTCTCTAAATCAATATCTGAAATTTTAATATAAAATTCCCGGCAATTTCCCGCCTCAACATTTTCAGTATTAATATCATCAACATTAATAACTGCTGCTTTTCCATCATATGTACGCTGCACTATAAATTCATAACTATTAAGTGCCGCAAATGCACCTGTGCTATAAGAATATTCCGGATTATATCCGTTAAAACAGCCGTCTGCGTTATCAAGAAAATGTGTGTTTATCGCACTCTGCTCATTAGTGATTTTATTTATTTTTATAAATGTGTCTGAAAATGCCGGAATAAGCACAATATAGTTTCCAACATTTAAAACAGCTTTGAATAAACGCAATTCTCTGTTTTCTTTATTCCAGTATTTTTTTATAAGTGATGTTTGAATCTTGATTACCCTACAATCAATTCCACCATTTGTTATTGCAATAATATTGTTAATATTATCAAGGAGATACAATCTATTTTCATCGGCTGTTATATAGGTATATACATATTTATCTCCGCCATTTTTATGCAATTCACTCTCACCGGTATTGACATTATATTTTAATAAATAATCCGAACAGCCTGTTACTATCCATAAATACCCATTAAAATATACGCAGCTATAAGCTATATTTCCATATGCCGCTGTTCCAAGATTTTTATACAGATTTAAAATTGTTATCTTGTCAACCGTCCATTCTCCTGTCAGAGTATCATATTTCCATATATCAAATCCCTCATAAGGCAAAAACACAAGAAAATTATCACACAATTTCATTTGTCCCAATGCTCTCGCATCATATTTTTCATTACATATAAATGTTTTATAATTAGTACCATCATATTTTGTAATATAGTCACTGTATACTGATGCTATATATACATCATCATGCTGTGTACATATATATCCATATGGCTGCTGCCATCTGTGTTCGGAATTATCAATCACTTCCCCTATATAATTACTATCTGTATCCTTGAAATTTGTAATATCAAATCTGAATATCCCACTAAATGAATCTGCAACAAAATACAATTCATTTTCTTTAACAGCCATATTAATAATTCTTAGATTTCTTTTTTCATTTTCAGAAAATTCATTAAATATTAAATCATTAAATATAAACACCGGCTTTCCGGCAGCACTGAACATATTAATAACCGAGCTTCCATCCGAACCTATATATCCGTCGCTTACAGCAATCGTATATGCAATATCAGGTGTAGTATCAAACACACCAATTTCATTATCCATAAAATATCGTTTTAATTCTATATAACTTTCATAAATCTCTGTCCGCATTGACTTAATCGTTGCTTCAGTAAGCGGATGCGGTCTCCAGATTAAAGCAATATCTTTTCTTTGTGCTATAAGTTCAAAAAAATGCTGTAATTTTTTTATAAGAACACCTTTATAACACAAAATGTCGCCTATTGTTGTATTAAGCATTAAAACTTTACTATTATTTAATATTTTCTTCCATTCATCAGGAATATTCTTTTCGTTTTTACACTTATTAACTACTGAATCAATCTTAGGGGAACCAAGTGGAATTATTTTATCGTAGTAAAATACTCCGGTACAAGAACGCTTAAAAAATTCAGACTGTACAATAAAATAGTCCATATTTTTATAAACAGGAAAATACTTATGATTTTCCGAAATTGCCCCGGCCGTTACATAATAAGGAATATATATTAATTTATTTACATATTTTTTTAGTTCATCAGAATAATATGCCGGGTGGATTCTCGTTACTGTATTACTGCCGTCATATGGATAATGTATGTATGCAGCATCCGGTTTTAACTCACGTATGCTATAAGTCTGATACGGCGTAATTGGGACATATGATGGAAATTCATTTCCGTCATACGCAAGATGCCATTCATTTTTACGTTTATCAAATTCAAAATATGGTATCGGAATCACATCACACTCACATCTGTCATCATCTTTAGCCGCAAGCCAGACGCTCTCAAGTGCATCCCACATCTGGGCTTTATATGGAAGAAATACAATTCTGTATTTTCCTGCAATTTTCCCAATTAAACTCTCAACATTATTAATTAAATCATCAATTAATTTTATTTTATATATTCTTTCACTTGCCGGATTAATAAGAGACAATTCATACAAAACTTCACAATAATTTTCAAGAAGCGGAACAATATTTTTATCATTGCAATCACTGTTTTCAATAATATTTCCAATATTGACTGCATATTCCTGACATTGTGTTAAAGAATTAATATATTCATTGTTATTTAATACATGCAGATTAATATGAATATTTTTCACGTTCTGTATTATTTTTAAAATTTCATGTTTTGTATGAATATTCATATAGATTTTTAACCTCCATGTTTTATATTTATTGATTAATTTCCAAAATTAATCACATAACTTATTCTATACACGCAAGAATCTGCTCCGTTATCTGTGTCCATGTATATTTATCAGCAACTTCATTAAAACCATTTTTAATAATCTCTTTTGATTTTTCTGGATTATCAAGATAGTTTTTTATTATTTCAGGAATACTGTCCAACTCATTCAAATCATAAAATACAATATTTTCATCATCAGTGAAATTATCTTCGAGCCATTTGCTTTTATCTGTAAGAGGAAGTGAGCCTTGCAATAAAATATTAAATATTCTGTCATGTGTTCCATCTTTAAACCACGGCATAATATTAAGATTAATCTTTGCCTTTGCCATAACCGGAAGTGTATCTTTAAACGGTATTCTGTCATTGATAATATGTACATTGTCAAGCATAGCAGCAGGATGATTCTCCCATCCACGCCCCAGAAGCCATATATCAATACCTGAATCTGCAATCACCTGTACAATCTGCTTTCTATAATACATTCTTGCAAGCCAGTCAACAGGCTCTGCAAACCTGAAGAGCTGTATCACCTGTTTTTCAGACATAATCAATCTCATCAAATCCATAACATCAACCACTGCCTGCTCTGTAGACACTTCATTCCTGTCAGTCATATAATCTGCAAGATTATGATAAAACATCTTTATAAGTTCATTATCACTAAACATCTCATCTATCTGTTCAAGATATATATGTGGTTCATAAAAAGTTCCTGAAAACAAAACATCATATGGTCTTTTTTCGTAATTTTCCAAATCAGGCTCACCCATATATGTACCGGCATGAGGCATAAATCTTACATCAGCCACACTCTCACCAAAATATTTTTTTACATATTCCACATGATTTCTATCACAACAAAACTGTATGTACCTCCTAGGATGTCTTAACATTGTTGGATGAAATCTTAATGGGTGATCCATAAGAATATTAATTGCCAATGTATTCATGGAATCCCACAGTTCAACAAATATCCTGTCCTTTATTCCCAAACCATCAAATGCTATTGCCGCATCAGCTTTTTTTTCAAGGAACGAATTAAATCTTTCAAATGAATGTTCTCCTGATCGTGACATATCACTCAAATCAAGTACAAAACATTCATGATTCTTTTTATTTAATTCCTCAACAATTCTATCTGTAAAATAATTAAACGACTCTACATCTGAATAAAATAAAACAAAACGCATTACTTTAAAAATCACTCCTCGTATAAACCATACTCTTTTATCTTTGCATTAATAGCTTTCTTCAGCTTCGTAGAGCTTGTACTCTGTGTATATGGGAAAAATACCATTGTTGAACCATGCTCTTCAAGAAACTCCTTCTGAGCAATCCAATACGCATCATGCTCATAATCACTTCCTGAAAACTGAACATCAAAATGATACACTTTATACATATCCTGTGTTCCACAAAAATTAAGCGGAAGCTTTACAGCCTCATCAACATAACAGCATGAACGCACCATTTCAATTCTTTCTTCAAACGGAACAAACGGCTCAGCCTGCTTATTAAGCCTTACCCCCTCATCTGACACGACCCCAACAATCAGATAGTTGCACTGTTCTTTTGCTCTTTTAAACATATTAAGATGTCCGATATGAAAAAGGTCAAAAACACCAGCTATATAACCTATATTATACGGTTTTTTCTCATTTTCTCCATCAATGCCAGTATTTCCTGAATTCTCAGCAATCATGCCTGCCGCACGTTTTTGTGCAATCTCTCTTCTTTTATTCGGATATTCATTTGAAGGGTCATATATATGATACTTTGAAATTCCCATTTCCTTTAACTGCTTTACAACACCATAATATTTTTTTATACAAATAATCAAATGAAGTTCATCAGAATCTATATCTCTTAAAACATCAGGAGAATTAACCGGTACATTATCCATCATTGTCCCCCATTTCGATTCATTGTTATCTATAATCGAAAAAATATCGTAACAGCCTGTAAATTCATCAAGAAATCTTTTTGTAAAATTGCCCGAACCAAAAAGAACAAGTTTTTTATTATTTCCATCTTTCGTTTTATCGTCTAGTCCTTTGAAAATATCAACAAATATTTCCTGATAATCAGAGGCACTGTAATTAATCTTTTCCCTGTTACTGTAGATTACTCTTGCGTCACACGTTCTTTCCTGTTTATAAAGCTGTAATTCCTTTTCATTACGTAATTCGCTTGTAAATCTGTAGGATATACGCTGCCACAATTCTTCAAGCTCTGCAAGGTCGAATCTTTCAAGTACCTCTTTTCTTGGAATCAGTCTTTCAAATTCCATATCAGCGCCATCATATATAACTGATACTGAACGATAAAATATAGCTTTAGCCGGACAGTTTTCAAAATAAAACTCCTGGTCATAAAATATAAATCTTTTCTTCGGTTCTTCTATCGTCTCATCATAAAAACAGTTAAGTGCCACCATATCAATATATCCCTTTGAAAGGATAACTCCCATATCTTTCCCATTGGCACTATTCCTGTCCTTTTCATTCACAATATCTGTATGTTCGGATGATGATAATATCAATTCATACAAATCATTCAATGCATCAAAAAATGCTTCTTTATCTTTCTTTGCAATTTCTCTTAACGCAACTAATGCAACAGGCTTGTCTACGTATGGCATTACAAATTTGTCGTTTTCAATCTTAGATTGAACGACACTAATACCTCTTCTCCTCAATTCATCAAGATTATCCTGCATTTCATACAGTTTCTTCATTCCTTCGGAATATACAGCCTTTTTATAAACGCTCCTTATTCCATCATGCTCATATATTCCTGTAACCAAAGCATTTTCCTCTCCACGGTCAAGTGAAAGCGTTACATGAATCGTCTCATCAAACTTTCCATCAGGACTACATTCAATAAAATATGAATTAGCCATTGTATGAAATAAATCATTATCAGCCAAATCCTTATACATAAAACGCTCATCCAGAAAAACACTGTCAGAATAATTATAAAAAGGGAAATATCTGATTGCCAGATCTTCAACCGGTGTATAACAATCAGCATATATAAGCTGTGCCTCTTTCAAATTCGGCATAACTGAATAAAACTTGTCATTACAAAACCCTGCCATACATAACATATCATTAAGTTCTGCTCTGGAATAGCATCTTCCATCTATATCTTTCTTATCCGCTGCTGTTATTCTTCTATAATCTTCAATTCCATCAAAACTATGATTAGTATATGGATCTCTGTCCCCGCAAAAATACTTAATTCCGAGCCTATTCTCTGTTCCTAATAGAAGCCTGCCATCATCCTTTAAATGATTCCTGCAAAATGTAAGCAATTCTACCGGCGATTCACTCTCTTCTAAAACATCAACACCAACAATGTAATCAAATTTTTTAACATCATCAATATTTTCATTTCCTTTTTTTATGTTACATAATGTTACATTTCCTTTATTTTTAAGAAATGATTCTATTTCTTTATCTTTATTTATCGAATACAAATATAAAATTGCTGCATTTTCCTTAAAATTGTACCAGACAAATATTCCTGTTGAGAACTTTGCTACTATATCTTCAATCTGCATCTTAATGCCTCCGTATAAACCTAACGCCTTTAAAGCTATTATACTCTAAAGGCGTTTACATTAGCAAATATTAATTCTATTTTATAAAATTACATTAATCCATACTCTTTTAAAAGCTGTATCTGATATTCCCTGTCAGATGCAGATTTCTTCAAATCTTCTGTTCTTCCATCAGATAACAGCAATGTAATCAACTGATTAACAATATCTCGTTCTTCTCTACGCCCCTCTTCACGTCCTTGTTCACGTCCTTGTTCTCTTCCCTCTTCGAGCCCTTCCTCGAATCCTTCCTCTCTCGCATCTTCCCTCTCAAGTTCCAGCTGCCTGTCAAACGTATAATCAAGCTTCATACTCTTTGTCACCTCATTCCTTCGTTTTATCAGGAAATCCCTTAATATATTATGCTCTATGCAATAATCTATTGCCATTTGTATATCAACAAGCAGGTCTTCATCCGTTCTTCCATAATGCAATTCCCTTACCTTATTTACAAAAATCATGTACTCATCAAGCCATCTGCAAGAATGTCTTATCTCCTCATTCCTGCCATTATTGATATTATACACCATGCACTTTAATTCCAGTCTTGGATCATCAGTTGCCTTCTCATATGCATCTGATAGCTTTAACTCCTGTACCTCCGGCTGCTTCTCTTCTCCATTATAAAAGACCACAAACTGTGGTACCGGAATCTTTACAAGCTTTCTTCCATACAAATTGCGTCCTATCTTTCTTTCCCTGCCTTCTCCTCCTCTTCCGCTAAGCATATCCGATAAAATTGTCGTAAAATATATCAGGCTTCTCACAGGCATATTAGGACACACTGTTGACTGATGTTCATATATGCTTAGTCTTGCATCAACCACAAATGCTGCATCATTCCTTACAGTTAGGGATATTCCTCCGTCAAGCGTCTTAATCTCGACATCATCCGGGTTGTCATACGACGAACCATTCATTACATTATAAAGCTGAAGTGCACGCTTCTTGTCTTCCATAAGCATGCTGAACACATCACTCTTATACTCTCTGTTACCATTCATAATTCCTTCTCCTTATCTTATCCGATAAAGCAGGAATATGACTAATATTTTAAGCATTGAATATACATTTATGCAATACATCCCATGCTGGCTAAACACTGTTGCATCCTGTAAAACACAGGCATGAACCATGTAAATATAATAATCCTGCTTTATACCTTATTTTAAAAGCAGAATTTCAATGAAATACAGACAAAAACCAAGATAGACAGACCCTGTACCGCCCCATTGCCATGTGCCTGAAAATGATACTATCAAAATATATAATACCATCAATTATACAAGTCACACAGCAACCGTACAGGTAATATAGAAAACTGCTTTTTATTAAAGTACCACAGAATTATAAATATTGCAATAATATATATTGAACTACAAATTCAATTTGTTAACAAAGTCAAATATATCTTTTTCAATTATTCTACAATAACTCTATCATTAAATATGTCATTCGCAATACAGCACAGTTTCATTAACAAGATTTGTATAATGTCTTAAATACATTTTATAATCAGGATTAAGCGATAATATATATTCAGGAATTTCAAATATATCTTCCGGCTTATGATATACACAAATAGCCAGCTTAGGTTTATACCTGCTAATTGTTTCTGCACATCCCTTTAATGCAGCCAGCTCAGCTCCCTCTATATCCATCTTTATAAATGTGGGTGCTTCATGTGCCTTGAAGAAATCATCAAGTTTTATTACATCAACTTCTATATCGCCGTCATTACTTATCTTGCTACTGCTGCTGTTTGAACTAAAATATAATTTTGAATTATTATCATATACACCATAATTATATATGTCCCAATTCTGATATCCGCCTTTTTCAATTATTTCTTTACAATGTGCATATTGATGTGGTTCAGGTTCAAAAGAATATATCTTTTTATACTTACTATTACCATATTTAAAGTATTGTATCATTGTATAACAATCAAAGCATCCAACATCTGCTATTACTTCATCATCACCAAATCTAAAAACATCATAATATTGATTATCCCGTGCGTTACCATACTTACCAAGATAACTTCCAAAATCAAGAATATGTTCAACGCCAAGCTGCTTTAATTCCGTTTTTATTGGTCTGGCATAAACCATTGAATCTACTATAAATAATGCATCCGGATATTTTTCTACCGCTTCTTTCCTTGAAAGCACAGGTATTCCCATTATCATCTTCTCTTGTGAATTTCTATCACTAAAACATTCAAATTTAACATCCTTCAAAGTCATTTTTATACTTTTTCCATAATAACCTGCTCCATCAAGTATAAGCTTTCTTCCTTCCCTTATATATGATTCAATATCTTTTCTTAATTTATCCATTACATCTATATTATCCACAGTAATTCGTGTTATATAATTATAATCATATGTAAGACTATTCATAACACGTGCCATATAAATATCTCTAGATAAATCATCTTGCATGTATTCTACTACTTTATTAGAATTAATAATTGCACGTTTATATATGTTCTCCATCTCTAATCTCCTGTATCTTTTCCTCTGCTTTCTTTAAAGCCCTTGTCAAATATTCACCATTACGAAGCCGTGCCCCCACTTTTTCTGCATTTTTTTTCATTATTTCATAATTATTATTACTAATATCCGACATCTTTCCAGGTAAGTCATATAGTGACCTAACTGTAAAACCAACATTTTCTCTTAATACAAAGTCTGCTTCTGCAGCCTCATCCCATATAATAACAGGAAGTCCCACAGCAAGGTACAATGATAATTTGTGAGGATTATTGATTTTTAAATACTCACCTTTCCCTCCGCTACATGTCTCTACAGAATCTCCATCCCATACAAGACCATACTTACCTGTTAAATTTTTTATAAGTTCATCAGGCAAAAATGCTCCAAAATAATTTATATTATCAAATGGTTTTTTTGCATTATAATTTGCTCCAAACAAATTAAATGTAACATTGTTTATTTTATTAATTTGATATACATATCCGGCCTTTGATTCCATTAGATTTCCCGCTATTACAATTCCATCTGATTCTTTTATTTCCTTATAATCTGGAATCAGATAATCAAAAATTTCAAGCTTTACCAGCCTGTCAGAATCAAATCCTCTGTCCGCCAGCATTTTCACCATATACATATTATGTACAATTAATACATCCGGCACTTCTTTTAAAACTTTATACTGCCTGAAATCATATTCTGTAGGATTTCCCCTAACGATATTAATATCATGTACAATACCTATTATCTTTATATTTTTTTTCTTTTTTATATCAAAAATCTTATACAGCCCCTCTGTATCATCCAAAAGCGGTAACTGTAGTATCAAATACGAATCTTCTTTTAAATTATCTGCAATATCTTCCCAGGCCAGCCTTGTCTGTTCTGTTCCTCTTGTTACGGTTCCCCTGTTCAATGTTATAGGTTTGTATCCTGATTTTGCTGCAATAATCGTAACATCTGTGGGAGCTTTCTGTCCTGCCATACAATCCTGATATCTGAATTCCGTCAACTGATATTTATTCAAATCATATGACATCTCCTTAACACCATCTTTTTCCTGCATAATATAATACACATAACATGGTAAAGCATTAAGAGATTGTATTTTTTGTAGCTCATTTTCAATTTCAACATAATCAAAACACGTTATTAACAATACTGATTTTTCATCTTCACACTCTTTCAAAAACCGCTCAGGTGTTATAAATTTTATATTCTTAAATGTATCCTTTAAAATATCCGCACTTCTGTCAACAACCGAATATATATCAATATGCGGATAAAGCCTCAAAAAATCCCTAAATACCTTTCCTGCACCGTAACAATACAGTTTTTTCCCTTTTATTTCTTCTAAAAACTCCGTTTTATTTGCATTATTTTTTATCAGCACAACTTTTCTCCTCGCATTTTATAACCTTGGTCTATGCGTAAAATTCTTTAATATATAACGGCTTACATGAAATTATTTTTTCACTGCTTACTCCAAATTTTTTTTGCAATTCACTTTTTATTTCTTTTATAATCACATCATTATTTATTGCTATTAGAATATAATCAAATTCATATGCTAAAATTTTTTCCGGAGAACATACGTGTTCTTCCATATACGTTTCCTTTGAGGCATAATTTTTATCAACCCAAATAAATTCTTTACACATTTTTTCTTTCTTTATTTGTCTTATATAGTCTTTTCCGACTTTTCCCGCACCATATACAACAATTTTTTTATCCACAAAATTTTCATCACATTTTAAGACAAATTTTATAGGAACATTTTCAGGACCAAATCCCATGTTTTCCGGTGCTGTTCTTATATGTTCAAATATCCATTTTTCTAATTGAGGAATAATATCCGCAGAGTATGTACTCTTTTCAAATTCTTTTTTTAATGATATATATAATCTATTTACATTAATCAAAAAATCATCATGTTTTTTATGTGTTACAGACAAATTATTCATTCTGTAATTATAATTACAATTATTTGTTACACATATTTTTTTGCAATTAATAATATATTTATAGACAAATTCTCCATCTTCACCATAATATATATCTTCATCCAAATTTTTAAAAATCTTTTTTGTCAATTCTGTTTCAAAGCGTTTTGCATAAACACATGACAGAATCCCTCGCGATATATTGTCCTGTGCATAAATCATATTTTTTATAACAGGACTCAACCTGTCTACATCATATTCACCTGAATTAATACAATCAAACACTTTTCTGTTACCGACAAATATACCTGATGTAACTAATTCAAATTCATTTGATATTTTCATCATAGACTCAACATAATCCGAATTAACATAATCATCAGAATCGACAAACATAATATATTTTCCTGTAGCTCTGTTTACACCATTTTTTCTTGCATTAACAACCCCGCTGTTCAACTGTGATAATACCACAATTCTGTTATCCTTCTGTGCCATATCCTTACATATCTGCAAACTATTATCAGAAGAACCATCATCTACTAATATAATCTCTAACTCTTTGTAAGTCTGACAAATAATACTGTTAATACAATCTTTTATATACTCTTGTACATTATAAACCGGAACAATTATACTTACTATTTGATTCTCTATCATTTAACACCCCATGTATACTATAATGATTTACATTTTATCCAACAGATTAACATATTCCACTTTATTCCATAGAATTTTTTTTGAATCTATATTATATAATTCAATCAATTCTTTTCTTATACTGTCAGCAAGTTCTTTTTTTAATACAGCTATAACAATATAATCGTATTGAATATTTAAAATACTGTTGACGGCTAATATTTCGTGCATCACCTTCATATCTTTACCTTCAGGATATTTGTCGACCCATCCGGTAATATCACACTTACATTCTTTTGTTAAATAATTATATAACGACTCGCTACTGTTACCAGCCCCATATATAACAACCTTTTTATTTTTTAAATTTTCATAAGAATATTTATGTGTTCCGAGCGAAAATGCACTTATATTATATAACTTATCCAATGTATGTAATTCAATTCCCAAAATATATTTTTTTAACTGTCTTAACAATATATATTTATATTCTTTTTTGTTTATAAACTCTTTTTCCAAGCCCTTATACAAATAATATGTATTTGTATTTAATCGCTCATCAACAGAGCCGCACATAGATGTTTTTCTGATATTATAATGATAATACGATTTTTTCAGTATATACAAATTTGATATTTTCATAATATAAGAAAAAAAAGCCAGGCAATCTTCACCATAAAAAACTCTTGTATCAATATCTTTATAAACATCTTGTAAAATATCTTTTCTATATAATTTATTTACTAATGTACAAAAGATCCCAAAAGTCTTATTTTTATCATCATACAGCATTGTTCCGTAAATATCCTGCGGAAGATTGTAATACATTCCCTCTTGAAAATTATCAACAACTTCCGTTGTATATTTTTCTTCAATATAATCCCTATATATTCCTGAGGAAATCAAATCACAATTATTTTCCTTTTGTATATTCATCAAATTGCTGTACATATCATGTTCTATCCAATCGTCACTGTCAACAAAACCTATAAATTCCGCATGTGCGATTCCAACGCCTGTTTTTCTTGCTGCAATCAATCCCATATTTTTTTCTAATGGCACAATAATAATTCTCGAATCCTTTTCAGCATATATCTTACATATATTTAATGTATTATCTATTGAACCATCATCTACCAATATGAGCTCATATTCTCTAAATTCCTGATTTAAAATACTTTCTATACATTCCGATACGGTATTCTCGGCATTATACATCGGCACAATTATGCTTAACTTAGGATTACTTTTCTTCATAAAAACATTTCCCCAATACTGATTACATTATTCTATATATGATATTTACAACTGTTCTGCCGCCGGAATCGGATATTCATAACTTTCTGCTCCATGACAATATCTGCACATATCCAAATATCCTTTTTCAGAATATCCCATTATAAACTCCAACAATTCTCTTCTCCAGTTATCTCCTGACAGCTTTTCAAAATCCAAATAATCTTCTTTGCCAACATTAACAGATAAATTATCAGCTACACTTCTTGCCATAACACAATAGTAAAATTTATTTTCTCTTATTTCATGACATGGAGTACCACAAGCATCAAAAACATTTATCAACTGTTCATTGTCACATTCTCTTTTATAATAATCAAAACCATAATCCATCCATTCATGTTCTTTTCTGCTTATTCTGAATTCAACATTATTAGTTATAAATAATTTTCTTAATTTTTCATACTGTAATTCAAGTTTTGATATTGTTCCGGAATAATTTGATATTCTAAACAAGACACCATACTCTTTACACTTTTCAAGCAAATCTTTTGACGGTGTTATGGTTCCGTTTGATGTTATTGAAAATACACTCATCTGATTACGATATTTGCTTCCTATATATTCAACGGCATCTGTCAAATACTTATATAACAACGGTTCTCCGCCTATTAAAACAAACTCCTGTATATAATCCACTTTTGAAAAAAATATGTCCGCACTCTTTTTTACCTGTTCCAATGTCATATCGTCCTTTGTAATCGGAACATTATAGCAACCATGTGCACATTTTTTACACCGCAGCGTACATCTTTCCGTAACACAAATCTGCGACAGACTCATAAATATCTCATTAAAAAATTTATATGCTATAATCGGCAATAGTTTGTCGGTAAATTCTCTAAATATGTAATAATTTTTGTTATGAATCAGCCCTCTGTTTTTTAAATCACTTTCTATTAATAAAGTGTTTTTGTCTGACGCACATATTATCACAGGATATTTTATTTCTTTTTTAAAATATTCATTTTCTGATATTACTGCTTCATTTTTATAGCCTTTTTCCTGAATACTATGATTATTATCAATAAAACAAAAAAACATATCGTAGTGTTTTAATGTTTTATATAAATCTCCTCCCAGCTTTCCTGCCCCATAAATACAAAATTTAGCATCGTTATCTATATTATTTATATTTTTTTGATTCAAAAAACTTTCATTACATTTATTTGTCCATTTCACGATATTGTTCTCCTCTTATAATTGCTTATTTTGTTATAAATATAGTTTCATTTCCATTTTCTTTTAATTTATCCTCTATTGATTTTCTCCATTTAGGTGTTACCGAAATTATCACCATACCTCTGTCGCAAAAATCGTCAATAGAAATTACACTATAGCCTTTCCATATATTACTTGACAAATTTGAAACTATGATTGCTTTAATACTGATATTTTCTTTTTTCAGCAATGCCATAGCTTCCTCTGCAATTATTCCATCTCCGAAAACATAAACATCTGATGCTTTTTTTATATTTTCTTTCTCTTCATCAGAAAATTCTCTTATATACGGAAAGCTGATCGTTTCCAAAAAAGGCTTTAAAATTTTACTGTTATTTTCATCAAGCACTAAATCTTTTATTTTATCTTGTTCAGTGCATATAATATGCTGTATTCTTTTTTCAAACAGTAATAATCTTTCATGAATTTCAAAATATACAAGTTCATCATGTATATATTGCTTTTCAAAATTACGCAGAGCCTCATATATAATCAAACATGACTTTAACTGTTTTATTCCCAAACTGTGCGATATAGAATCCTGACATTTTCTGTAAATATATATATTATCGGGTATTGCTGTAACTTTTTTTGCCTTTAATAATGTCTTGAGTGTAAATAATGTATCTTCGTAAACTATCCCCGGATAAAAACTTGCATTTATATTTTTAAGATATTGCACATTCCATAATTGAAATCCGCATGCACTACTATATTCATTATTTTTATGCAGTAATGATATTATAGTTCTCCCATCGCATATCGGATATGACGCTTTATATTGTATAGACCTTAGTTTTTTCTTTAAATTCTCAGAATACTCAGACGCACTAAAAAGTACACCATCCAATTCATATTTTTCCGCAACATTCCATAACTTTTCAAGTGCATCCGGTCTGAAGCAGTCATCTGCATCAAGAAAACAAACGTATTTACCCTTACACATATTAATAGCTTTGTTTCTACTTACTGACAAGCCACTGTTTACTTCATTTTTAATAACAGTAAATTGAGGTTTATTAAACACCAACCTGTTTAAATGTTCCATTGAATCATCTGTTGAACAGTCTTCCACACATATAACCTCAAAATTTTTAAAACTTTGGTTCATTAAACTTTTAAAATAATCATCTAAATATACTGATTTATTGTAAATAGAAGTAACAACAGATATTCCTATACACACATCACTCATAAATTGTTAAACAATCTATAATCAAGTTAAAATTAACAGATTGCTCTGCCTCCTTGTCTAAATAAAACTTATTCTACTCATTGTACGATTTTTTCTATAATTTCTCTGACTGCACCTTCGCCCCCATTTTTTTCAGCAACAATATCACATATTTTCTTAACTTCATTGACAGCATCATTCGGACATGCACATAATCCTACCAGTTTCATACACTCAATATCATTCATATCATCTCCTATATATGCAGTTTCCTCCATTGATATAGATAAATCATTTAAAATCAACTTCATATCATTAACTTTATTTATGCTGCCCTGAACCACTTTTTTAATATTTAACTCTTCACACCTTTTCCTGACAATTTCAGACCTGCGCCCTGTAATAACAATAGGTACTATGTCATATTCGGGCAAAATTATATTAATGGCATATCCGTCTTTAACATTAAATTTTTTCATTTCATTTCCGTTATTATCCAAATAAATAGTTCCATCTGTTAATGTTCCGTCCACATCCATTATCAAAGCTTTTATTGTCATAAATTCACCGCCTCCTCTTACTCATACAATGTCGGAGTAATTATTTGCACGTTTATTTTATCTTTTGTTCTTAATTTAAAATCATTATACATTTTTCTGATTTCTCTGTTAGTTTCTTCTATAGTACGCTCATTTATATTATCCATAAATAATTCGTTTATATAATTTTTTTCATTATGTTTTAAACCGTCAAATCCTGCGATTCTAATTGACTTCACCTCTAATTTTTTTAGGAGATTTAATAACATCATTGTACTGTTATCGGCCAATACACTGTTATCAACTAATAATGAGGAATAATCAACAATATTTGTTTCTTCTGTATGTTCATGTAAGCTCGATACCAATATACTTTTTTTCTTTTCAATATAATTATATACTTTACCCCAATGTATTGAATTTGCATAAAAATAATAATCGCAAGTTAAATATTCCGGAATAAAATTCACGCTGATTACTATCATTTTTTTACTATCTGCATACTCACATATTTTATCTTTAAATGTATCTACCGTAACTCCAGGTACAAGAACCAGTATATCTTTATCTTTTAACACACTTCTTAAATTACATATTGTCGTTTGATCATCATATTTGCTGCTGTTATATTCTTTGTATATTCTTTGTATATTATCATAATCATATCTTTGTCTTTTATCTTCATCTATTGCAGATATAATATATTTTATATCTTTACTGCTAAGTCTGTATTTTTCTGTAAGATATATAACATTATTAGGATGTGATTTATATATTCCCGCCATAAATGCCGGTATAGAATATCCCCATGAATAATTATTTTTTAACGGTGCCAAATACCTGTCTATAATATCCAATATGCCATCTAATTCATAATCATAATTTTTCTTTCGTATAAGATAATCAACTATTAATTCCGTATTCAAATTTCCCGCGCATTTTCCCATTCCGTTAAGAGTAGAATCCAATATTATATTTCTTTTATCGCCTGACAATCTTATGGTCTCCTGTGCAAATGCAAATGATAATTGAAAATTATTGTGAGAATGAATATCTATACAAATATCCGAATTCAAATTATAATCAACAACATTATAATAATGAATAATATCTTCCAAATACATTGCACCATATGTATCAACTATTCCAAAACTATACGGCTGGATTTCATTAACCATATCTATTAAATTTAACATATCCTTATCTGAATACGCCAGAGAATTAACCGTCTGAATAAATAATTTATAACCTTTTTCTTTTACTGTATAAAGTGCCTTCTTTATCCCAGCTATATCTTCCAAATATTGCTTCTTTGTAAATCCGACTCTTATTCCTGTGACCGATGTATTATCACACTCTTTTAAATCTTCAAAATTATACATATTGTAATCAATAAATGCCACATATGTAGTATTCTTCTTATTCTGTGGTATAAATCGTGACATCTGCGAAACATCTGTAAAAAATGTTGAATTTCCGTCATAATTTACCAATTCCGTACTGCGTAAAAATCCAAGTTCTACTATATCTATTCCGGATTCTGTAAGTTCATTTGCAATATTATATATTGTCATATCTTCAAACTTACAATTTATTATTCTTCCGCCATCTCTTAATGTACAATCTAATACCTGAACATTTTTCATTTTAACATTCCCTTTTTCTTATAATAAATTGCCACAGCCTTTGCGAATTCAAAATCCTCCGGCTCATCTATGTCCACTGCCTCAAATTCATCAATTACATACATATACGGATTTTGCCCAATTCTCTGGTGTAATTTTGTAAATACCTCTTTTCTGAATATGAAAAAAGCACCTGTTTCCTTATATATCGGTTCAAGGTTCTGAGTTGTAACAATATCTTTCATATTATAATTAAACGGTTTTCCGTTGTACCAGCAATAGTCCTGTATTTTTGTACAACTAAATGCCGAATCATACCCCTCGTTAATAACCTTATCAAGTGCTTTCTTAATAGATTCCGCCTTTGTAAACGGCTGTGTAACATGTGTCAGAACATATATATCCGCATCAACATCCCGTACAAATCTCTCTATAATTTCCAATCCTTTTACATTGAATCCATCAAGATAAGGATCTCTTTTTAAAAATTCTATTCCCTCCGGTATATAACTCTTTATTTTTTCATCACTGCAATAAACATATTTCTTTTGTATTGTATCCACTTGATTTATCGTATCAAATAAATAATTACACAACGGCTTGCCTTCAAGGTCCATCAAATTTTTACCCGGCAGTCTTTGATTATTCAATTTTATTGGTATAAATGATACAATCTTTTCCATAGTATCTTAGCTCCTTTATTTTTCCAAATACAAAACAATATAATCTGCAAGTCCGTTATCAACAAGCTGTGCTTTCCATACATTGTTTAATGTCTCTGTAATAAATTTCTGTTTAATTTCTGATTTAGGCTCCTTTTCTTTCAGCCACCCAAGCATATTATCTATTCCGTATCTTTGATAATATTTAATATCAATATTTTTAAATCCGCATTTTTCTGAAATTATTCTGAGATTTTTCTCCGATAAAATCCATAAATGCTGTGTACTGAACAAAAGCTTCTTTTCATAATCCTTTCCTAACATACTCCTCATAACAGGTGCATCTGTAGGTGTGCCTATTATTGCCTTCCCTCCCGCTGTAAGCAAATCATAGACATCTTTTATAAAACTTTCAGGAGATTGAACATGCTCTATAACATCAAATGATGTTATTACATCTATTTTATCTTTATAATTTTTTTTTGCTTCTTCCGCATATGCATATGCATTAAAACCTTTTTTAATCATTATATTTCTGTACTTTAATGACGGTTCAACCGCAACCACTTCTCTTGCAACTCCGCTGATATAATCCAAAAACGCTCCGCAGCCACAACCAATATCCGCTACAATTTTATTTCTGAATATAGTCGTACCTGTATAATTTAATTTATCAAGAGTTTCCTTATCATGAAGTTCATAAAACTTTTCTTCTTCCGAACTACCTTCCAATTCTTTTCTGTATTCTTCAGTCTCATAGTATTTTTTTACATCATCTATTTTATTTTCATGCCATATAACATCACAATCTTTACATTGAAATACATCTACTGCATCTTTTGTATATTGACCAAGTCCTCCATCTCTTATTATTCCTGTATAAATCCGTTTAACATTTCCGCTCCCACATAGTTTACACTTCATTATTTTCTACCTCCTCAAACAGTTCATCTAAGCTTTTACGCTCGAACACCTCTAATTTTCCGCCTCTTGTCGCATTGTAAATTTTTATATTATTATCTTCTGCATATTTTTTTGCTGTTTGCATTGCATTAATATTCAAATCAAGATAAGTCATTCCAGCAACTTTTCTTTTGTCTTTTATTTTATAATCATATACATGATTCCCTTTCTGTGATGCATCTCCATTATAATTAAAATCAGCTCCAATGATATATATTTCGGAGAAACCCATATACGCAGCAATCTGTATCATATCATATGTAACTGTATATCCACTAAATACGCCTTGTGATATATCTTTAGAAAATTTGCAATTTTCATAATATTTTCTTCTACAATCTTCAAAATAATAATTAACATCTATTAAATCTTTCAATTTATCTATTTTACAATACCCTTTAATAAACATATTACTTCTTTTTAAATTTGCAATATCTCTATAGTACGATTTATATAATCCAAAATCATTAATCACATAATAATCAGGTCTCCAATATGTATCAGAATACATATTAAATATTAAATTACATCCAAATGTACATATTTTATCATCGTATAGTTTTTCCAAATCTGACACTCTCAAACTTGGTCCATTACAGACAATTACACATTTTCCCCCTTTAAATATATCCTTATATTTTTTTAACTTCTTTAATTGTTCTTTCCTCTTTTGTTCTATTATTTCATATACATCATATATACATTCAAACTTTGATAATATTTTTTTATCAACATCATTCAGACATTCTTTAAATATCAATAGCTTCTTTTTAAAATAATATTTATTGCATATTTCTTTTGCACAATCTGATATTATATTTATTTTCAATTCACTATGCTTTTGTGAAATCCAATCAATAAACTTATCAACAACAACATTCTGACCTAAAATAAATATGTTATCATCATTACACAATTCACATCTGCTATATATCTCTTTTGGAGTAGCCATTCCTCTTATAAGCATAGGAGCTATACTATAATTGTATATATTTTTTTCTTCTAATTGATTAATTATTTCATTATATATTGCTGCCGATATTACTATCTTTTCACCTTTATTTTCCAGTATATATTTATCCAAAGATATAATTGGTATTCCTAATACACTATCTCCCTGCTTCTTTTTTTCATTGTCAATTATAGCTATAACGTTTTCAAACCCAACATAAGAAATAACACCATATGCATTATTACCAGCTCCAAATATATATATTTTGTCCATAATAAATACTCCAAGTTTTTTATGATTACCTGATCCATTCAACTTCATTTCTTAACACTTTTGCAGTATTACCTGCACAAGTAGAATTTTCAGGTATATTATTATTAACTACCGATGCCGCACCTACTATACTTCCATCTTCTATATTACATCCCGAGAGAATTGTAACATCTATTCCAATCCATACGTTATTTCCTATCACTATAGGAACTCTTTTTGTAATTTCTTCCTTTGTCTTAATATTTTTAATTCTATGACTTCCAACACTTAATTTAATATAATATGAAAGCATACATTCCTTGCCAATTGTTATATTAGATTTTTCACTTACCATATATACATAATCATAAATTGTAGTTTTTGTTCCAATATTAATTTTAGCACTATTATAAGTTGATATAATACCATATCTACCTAACAATACTTCTTCTTTAAACAAAATATCTGATTTTTTTCTTGAAGTAATATTGCTTTGTTCAAGCAACTTACACTTGCTTTTTATATTAACAAGTGAATTATCCAATGCAACCAATTTAGATTTATATCCAATACTTACCGCATCATTAATATTAACCTCTGACATATTATCTGCTGATATTAATACATCTTTATCTAACATACATCCTTCGTGAATATGAATATAAGAATTATTAAATGCCTTAATCACACACCTATTATTGATAATAGTATAATCATCTATAATAATACTTGATGTTTCATCAGCAATTAATTGTAACTGTTCACCCATATAGGATTTATTTGATATTTTACACTTTGAGGATAAATTTCTAATACTCTCCTCTAAATTTAAAAATGGGCTAACAATAATAAGCTTATTTATATTGTATCTTAAAAGCTCATCCCTTGTCTGCCATAATACATTTTCATTAACGGCTAAAACTAAACATTCAATTTTTTTATTATAATCTTCAATCCTATAAACTTCTTTTCCAAATAACATATTGCAATTATCATATCTGTTTGATACCATAAATCCCTGTACATTTATTCCAAATGATTCTATGCAAGTATAAATTTTTCTACCAATTGTTTTTGCCCCATAGATATAGATATCTTTTATCCCCCACAATTTTTCATACAATTGTTTACTATTTCCCACTATTATTTCATCCATGTCAAACTGCCTCTCCTTTTTTAAAATATATTTTGACTTATAAATTTTATAATTCTTTTATTTGCATTACCATCTTCTAATAGCCCCATTTTTTCAAATGTATACTCTAGTTTTTTTAAATACTCATCATAATTAAAATTTTTAAGTTTCTCTGATAGAATATTATTATTTTTTGCTATCGGAAAAGGATTCTCTGCATCACTCCATAATAATTTCCCTCTATCCTCAACATACTCTTTATAATCATCAACATATAAAAAGACAGGAATTTTCATATATGCAGCATCAAAAGCAACGCTTGAATAATCCGTTACTGCAACATCCACAGCCGCTAAATATTCATACAAATCATCTTTATAACTTATATCAATAACATACTCACTTTTAGAAAATTTTGCTTTTTGCATCCTAAGTGCTAATTGAGGATGTAATCTTACAAAGATATACCATTCTCCACCAAATTTCTGGTGAAGACTTTGTCTTAAAAGATTAAAATCTATCGTAAATTCTTCTGCAAATACTTCTCTTTTTTTATTTTGACTTCCACCTCTAAATGTAGGTGCATATAACACTATCTTTGAATCTGGTTTTAAATCAAACTCTTCTCTTATTTTTCTATATTGACTTTCTCTTTTGTTTATTAAAATATCACATCTTGGTGAACCAGTCTTTATTACAGGTTCTCCCCAAAAAGACCGTTTCCACTTATCTGTACACCAATCAGAATTTGAAAGTAATACATCTATATTCTTAGCATCGGCAACACTTACCAGTTCTCCTATTTTTGAAAAAAGTTCTCCTCTAAGTCTTCCAACCGGTTTAAACCCAACCGGTCCATGCCATGTCTGAATATAGAACTGTCCTTTTCTCTTTCTTGTACCCCAATTTTTCCTTGCATTATCTACCCATATCTTAGATGTTGAAAGATGATATGCTCTATTCCACAATGTATTTTTTACTTTTTTTATTTCTGGTGGAAACTCTTTATTTATGTCATTAACCAACCAGACCAACTCATACCTTGCATCACCTTTTCTCTGATTTGCTATAAGTCCCTCAGCAATATATTTGGGGTTACAACAATATCCAGCTCCTTCAAATGCACTAAATGTTATTTTATTTTTGTGTATGGGCAATATACCAAACATATAATACAAAAGCTTTGATGCTTTTGCTTTGATTCTTCTCTTTCTTATATATTTATCTTCACTTGTCATCTTTCTCATCGTAATAACCTTCTTGAGTATATTTACTTATATAACTGACCTTAATTTTCTAATATTATCTGAAAAATCATCAACATCCCCTTTGAATAGGGCTGTCGTACCTGCAACATATATTGATGCGCCATATTTTTTTAATTCCTGTGCTTTTATTGAAGATATATTTCCATCAACTTCAACAGTCATATCTTCATGTTTATTTTCTTTTAAAAATTCATGCAATTTTTTAGCTTTATTCATCGTACTGCTTACCATTTTTTGCCCCGCATATCCAGGATTGACCATCAATAGATTAATTCCGTCTATATAATCCAACACTTCTTCAAGAACATATATTGGAGTTGCCGGATTAATTGCAAGAAAACATTTGCAGCCATATTTTTTCACTCTATCTATGACACGTTGTACCTGTGTTGTACTTTCATAATGAATCGACACAATGTCATCACTATGTATTCCTATCCACTCTAATTTATATTCAGGATTATTGATCATAAGATGTAAGTCTAATGGTATAGATGTCAACTCTCGTAAACTTCTTATATAATCAACACCCAAACCAAAATTAGGAACAAAATCCCCATCCATCATATCTATATGTAAATATTCTATTTTTTCTTTTTCAAATATTTCAATTGTCTTTTTTAAATCCACTAAATTTGAACACATCATGGATGCAGATATCTTCCCTTTATTCATAACTATTCCTCATTCCAAAATGTCATAACCTTACAATATAATTCTTTATGATTTTTCATAACATTAAGAGCTTTTATCAAATCTGTCTGATGATATTTATGTGTAATCATATCCCCAGTATTAATCTGGTTATTTTGTAACATGTTTCTAACAACTGTCCAATCTGATTCATTTTCACCATCATATGTTGAATTCCATGTTCCCTTAAGCGTTAATTGCTTTCTTAATATTTTCCAATATAAATTTTGTGGCAAATTAATGTCTCCATATGGATTACCAACCAGAATAATTTGTGCTCCTGTCCCCGCATATTTTAATGACTGCTCTATTGCTTCTTCTGAGCCAACACATTCAAATACTATATCAAATAATTCTGAATTTGATTGATTTTCTATTATATATTTAACATTTCCAAATCTTGATACTAATGGTTTCTTATTACTATTCCTTGCTATTATTCCAACTCGAGAATATCCCAACGCATTAAGAATCTGTGATATTGCAATAGCTATTGTACCCGTTCCTATTATTGCTATGCTATTATTCTTGGATATATTTGCTTTCCGAATTGCATGTAGAGCTACCGATAATGGTTCCATAAGTGCTGCTGATTCATATGAAATATTTTCTCCTAATTCAATTAAATTCCATACAGGTACTTCCACATACTCCGCAAACCCACCATTTCTTCTTGAACCAATGTAATCATAATTCTCACACATTTCATATATCTTCTTTTTACATTGACTACATTTACCACATGGTATAAGTGGAAATACTGACACTCTTTTTCCCACAATATCAGTGTATTTTTCTCCATTTACCTTCACAACGTCTCCAGCAAATTCGTGTCCAGGAATAGTAGGAAAATGGTATGTTCCTCTCTCATAAATGCGTGGTATATCTGAACTACATATTCCTGCTGCCTTAACTTTAATCAATGCCCAATCTTTTTTCAATTCAGGTTTTGGAACATCTTGATATGATAGATCTCCTATTTTATTTAACACATATGCTTTCATATACCATTTTCCTTTACAATCATTTCAAATCTTGTCAAATCTGCCCTTGTCGTAATTTTAAAGTTTGTATCCTCACCAGCTATTAATTTTACATTTAATCCCTTTTTATAAGCTAATTCACTTGTTCCTCTAATTTTATTTAATTCTTCCTTAGAAGTATTCTCATTAATAGCATAATATTTATATAAATTAAATGCTTCTGGAGCTTGTCCTGCATATAATTTACTTCTGTCCATAAGGTTAGTTATTTCTTCTCCATTATCCGAATAATAAATCGTATCATTTAATGGCAATACTGGCATGCACCCATCATATTCTCCTATATTATTTAAACATTTTTCAATTAACTCTACTGTGACCATTGGTCTTACTGCATCATGTATAATCACCTTATCTTCGATATTACTCGAACTTTGAATGCATTTCTTCAAGCCATTGTATATTGATTCCTGCCTTGTTCGTCCATTTATAACTATATCCAATATTTTACTTATTCCATGCTCTCTACACTCATCTTTAATATATTGTTTCCATTCATTTGAGGCTACTACGACTATAGTATCAATCTCTTTAGATTTTTCAAATTGCTCAAGTGTATACATAATAAGTGGTTTCCCTTGAACCTTTATGTACTGCTTTGGTATATCTATTTTATTCATTCTGGAGCCAATACCTCCAGACAAAATTATTGCATAATTCATACATTTCTCCACTTAATTAGCTCTTATATTTCAACCATTATCTCTTTCCCACCAACAAAATCATTATCAAAATAAAATCCTTTAAGAATATCTTTTGATACATCACACATGCCATTTAGCATATTGTAAAACAGATTATCCTCCAGACTTTCTTTCCTATCATGCATCAATTTTATATATTCCTCACTGTTAACTGCCAATACACCTTTATAAATATTTATATAATCTCTAATAAAATTAACCACGCCACAATTTACTTTTTCTTTGATATGAAAATATTTCTGGCTTTTTCTATCTGATTCACATACCATGCCGCCATGATTATCAATATACCTAATCATACCTTGTGGAGCTGTTATAAAAGTTTCTATATACATATTCTTTTTTCTCACAAGACTTTTTTCTGCCGTATAATCATCACCATACTGAAAACACGTATCCACAGATATATCATTCATATACACATTATCCTTCGATAAGCATGCATAAAAGCAATATCCTTTTGTCTTAATATTAGTTAATCGTTGCAGATAATACTGATTAGTACCGTAATATCCCAAATCAACTGTTCCATACGTCAGGTCTTTTTGCATATCCCCGTCAATTTCAAGATATTTAATATAATTTTCTCTTTCTGCCTTTGCTTCTTGCATTATCTTTTCTTTATAAGGCTGAATCCACTTTAATATGTTATGACTATCTCCAACTGCATTAATATGCATGTCATTGTATTGGGCGGTTGTATCTGTAACTGCTATTTCAAATCTTGATTTCATATAATCAGCAAATGTCCCTACATACGGAAATTCCACAACAATCTTAAAATCCTCTTCATTTTCCATTGAAGCCATATATATTAACCTTCTCGATATTGGAAGATAACACCAGTCCTGCTTATAGCCATCATCAAGTAACTCCGATACAATCTTATAATCCTTTTCAAGGAAATACCCATCTCTTGCAAAGAATAATAACTTATCTATTCCGTCTTTTCTTGAATTGTAATACAACCATATAAGAAATTTTTCAAGTAACGGACCATAGATACAATATCCATAAATCTCACTGTCATCAAATGATACTTTACCATTCGTACTACATAATGCAAATGGACTATTAAACAGCTTTGCAATTACAATTCCAAGACATATGCTATCTGATACTGTATTAACATATGATGCTAATTCCGATAATGACGAATTCATAAGCATATCTTTTCCACTCATAACATAATATGAGTTTATTCCATATTTTGTTGAATTTTCAATATCTCCGATTTTATTATCTCCAATATGAATACATTTGGCATTTTTACCAACTACAGATGAATATTCTTTCCACAACGAACCCGATATCTTATCTTTCTTTTTCTCACATGATATCCATATATGTCTGTCATCAATAACACTTAATCCACATTTATCCAGCAGTCTCTTTATATCCTGCAATGTGTAATACATATCACTTATCAGATAAACTTCTTTTCCAGACTCTATACAATACTCATACAACTCAGCAATATCTTTTCTTGCAATACACAAGTCCATATCTGTTTTTTTCTCTAATTGCATAATATCCGACATATTCTTATCTGTAAGATCAATCTGTTTCTTTATCTTTTCATATATTTCATTAATAGTTGCAAAAGGTCCACATTTGGCTGCTACCTGTGCTCTTATATCAGCGATATTACAATCTGATTTTAATTCTGCTTTAACCTTTTCACCCAAAAGCCTGAATACATCTTCCGGCGAAAATATTTTTCTCATAATTAATGTATCAAATATATCAAATGAAACTATATCCGCCTGATCTATCTTATCTTTTAATTCTTCGTATGAACTTTTCCAATACTCATTTTGTTCATAGCTTTTATCTTTATCAGACAAACACGCTAATCTTCCGTCTGCGTAATATACCGGAATTGTCACTTTACCAGATATTCTTTTGAATATTATTTCATAATTGGACGGGTCCGAATTAATAATTATTAAATCTGCTTTTTCTTCGATATTATCTATAGGAATAACCTTAATATCACAAAGCTCTTTGCCAACATTATTTTTATCGCGGTCAAGAAGCCCTGTTATATTATAATCTGTTATGCCCGGAAGCAACGTAGCCGTACGCCTTCCTATTCCGTATATTGCTATACGCATATTTTTTTTATCATCAAATATTTTTCTGAAATTTTCAATTTCTATTTCATATTTTGACTTCTGTTCCATATGAATTTCCTTCTGATTCAATCCCATCTGATTAAGCTTTAACTGAGTTAATTTTATCCTAAATATTTGTATTCAAAATATTTTTACATCTGCTGTGCTGCTTTGACAAACTCCGTATTATCATTACCACATCCGCCGCATATTTTGCATAACTTGACAAAGCCTTTTGCAAGATTTCCTTTACTGTGTTCAAGTATCATTTCCTTTGCATTTTCATCATCATTCAACACTCTTAAATCCACATAGTCATCCGGCACTGTTTTTAACAATTTTGCTTTATCGGCACTCCACGAAACATGGCAATAATAATATTTTCCATCATTAAGTCCGTGAAAAATTGGTCCGCATGAAAGCATATGTTCTCTTACTTTATCAAAATCATACATTCTGTTATTAACTGGAAATCCAAAATCACACCACCTTAATGAACGATTAACCGAATATCTCAAATTCGCATCTGACACAATCTGAACGGCATTTTCAAATCTTTCTTTATAATCAACAACATCTGTATAGTCGCTGAAATCATACTTTATGTCATACTTCTTTGACACTTCAATAAGCTTTTCGCTAGGTAACAACGTGCCATTGGTAATAATTCCAATATTTCCGATTCTGTCACCGTATTTTTGTCCTATAAGTTCTATCATATCGGCAAGTTCTTTATTAAGAAGAGGCTCTCCGCCCAAAAGTCTGTATGATACAATATAATCAACATGCCTAAAAAGCAGCTCCAGATCAGCTAATATATCAATTGCCGTATAGTCAATCTGTTCTTTATAGTATGGCATGAACATATTGCAATGTCTGCATTTCAATGTACATCTTGATGTTATTGTACTGTGAACTTCCATCAGACAAGCTTTCTTCTTATATTTCCAAAACCATTCTGTGAGAAACTGTTCCATTGAACAGAAGTTTTCCCCGGAAATAAATCCCAGTTTTTCTAAATCTTTACCAACTAATTCAACATTTCTGTTAGCTGTCATAATTATGATTTTGTAGTTTTTCAACTCATCTTTAACATCATCGACATATTTTACAGCTATACCCTTGTATTCAATATTACACTTACTCTTATCGCTATCAACAATATAGACAATGTTAAAATTATTTTTAAAAAAATCAAGGTTATCATGTGCAACCTTGCCAAATCCATATATAATTATATTTTCTGTATTTTCCCAATCATCAGTAAGTCTGCATTCCATTTGTAATAACCTCATTCAAAAAATTAAAGCCCTGCATACAAATGCAGGGCTTATACACCAATCGCTATATTGCTACGATTCTTTGATATATTATTCAAGCGACTCCATTCGCACACCGATGATAATTTAAATAGCAAATTTTATCACCTATAATTCCTAATTATAATTAATATATCGGCTTATTTTCTATTTTCTTAACCTTTGTTTTTTATTTGCTCACATCTAAATATTTAATAAACTCTTTCTGTGCCTCCTGATTTGAAATCCAAACAATATGCTTATAAAAATCATACGTAAGATATCCCAGATGCACAAGAAGCGTAAGCACATCATCAGCACTCTCAAGTGTTGTCATATCATTCTGGAACTTATCTGTATTTACAGAAACACTTTCACCGGCAATAAGTCTTACAATATGTACTCGGTTTTAATTTGTGATTTTTTCTTAATTCTCGCTCATATTCTTTAATTTTTCCCTCATTGCATATTATCAATTTCTCAATTTCCGGAGCTGTTATAACATTTTTCACATCAACCTTATCCTCATATGCTTTACTTAAATTAAATTTTTCTCTACGAGAATCCAAAATACGATAAACCGTTATTTTACCTTCAAATTCTTTTCTCAAACACTTTTTTCAATGCCATATATGCTTCATATTCAGGCACAGTTCCTCCCAGATACCCACTGTCATATACCTCACTCTTTTTGATGTCATTTCTTTTTAATATTGAAGATAAATTCTCTACACCTATTCCGCCCTTATTTCTGACAATATAGATGCTATCGTTACGTTCAAATTCATCCAGCAATTCTGAATAATGCGTTGAAAATAAAATTGTTGCACCTTTTTTATTAACCTTTTCATCCATAAAAAACCGTATTAATGTTGCAACAATCTCGCGATTAAAATGATTCTCTATTTCATCAATTATCATATAACCGCCCTCAGAAAAGGAAAACGCCGCACTCATAAACACGCCAAGACCTTTTATAGTTCCAGAAGATAAATAATTCTCCAAAATTCTTGTATTATTTATTATAATTTCTTCTTTTCCATAAAATTTTAAGCGTATATCCACCTTTTTATCATTAAGACTACATTCAAGGTATTCTATGCTCGGATCTAAAAATGTCAATAACTCTTTTGGAAACCTTCCAAGAACATTTAATATATTGTGATCCGTCCACTCTAACATATCACATACAAAAATCCCACTATTATTCTTTTTATTCCGGGCAACTATAATACTGACATCGTCCATCAAATACTGTTCATTTTTATTTCTTATTTCTTCCAAATCATTTTCATTAAATACAAACAGAGTTTTTTTTGTTTTTACTTTATCAGCATTCTTAGACCAAAGTTTTTCATCTTTAATAATTAATTTTTCACTTCCATCCGTCTCATTTATCTTTTTTGTTATTACTGTAACCAGTTTATTTACATTTTTACCATCATAAAAAAATGATGTGATAATAACATCTTCATCTTTACTCAAATCATCCATAATAATTTTTGATTCTATATTATTAATTGGCTGATTATTAAGCAATTTCATCACAAATGAAATTGTTTTCAGTATTGTAGTTTTACCTGAAGCATTAATTCCTATAAATGATATAGCTCTGTTTACATATATATTAGAAAATACATTAAACAAATGTTCTTTATCATAAGTATCAACTCTTTGCTGTGCCACAAAATCAATATTAAGTTCATCCTTAACATGAGGCAGACCATTTACAACTATTTTTAATATTTTCATACAGCCCTCCAATATATAATTACAACCTTTTTGTTTTTATATTTCTATTATATCCATTTATATAATTATATTCAAGGGTTAATTACGAGTTACTCGTTTTTATTTTCACACCTCATACCCATTCTCAAGCAAAAACTCTTTCTGCTTCGCATAGAACGGATAGTTATGCGAACTTGTGTTACAGACAGGAACTTTATAGTCACCGTAAAGCATCGTAAGAATATCGTCATGTCCACACGGAACTGCTATATCCATATCCTCAAACTTCATATCCACCGATGAATCATACCATTCTTTGTTATATCCAAATCCGACATCGCCCTGTGCATTACGTGCAAGAAATGTAAGTTTATCGCTTTCTTCTTCGGTAAACATGGCTGCGATACTGTCTGCAAGCCGCCATATCTGACCTCTTAAAGTATTATCACGAACAAATTTCACGTTATAAATCTGCTCAATCTGATTAAGATTTTCCTCAAGTTCCTGCCTGGAAATCTCATAAAATCTTATCGCAATATCGTACAATGCAACATACATATTAAGCTGAAGTCCGGCAAGTTCTGAATCTCTCGGCACATAATCAAGCGGATAAATATCGATTCCTGCAACATACGGACATCCAAAGAACTTTTCCTGCACCGAAGCCGGTATTGGAACTCCTGTATAATCAGATACGCTCATAAACGGCTGACCGCTTGTATCTGAAAAATAAAATCCATTATATACATAATCTGTATTATTTTCTTTCTTAAATGCTTCAATAAGACGCATATAATCCGAACGTTTAAGGCATATGTCAATGTCATCATCCCATGGTATGAAGCCTTTGTGTCTTACCGTCCCAAGTAGTGTCCCGTAATCCGCAAAATAGGGTATGTCATATTTTTTGCAAACACTTATGACAAATGAAAGGACTTTCATTTCGACCGCCCAGACTTTTTTCATCTCTGCACTGATACAAAAGCCTTCACGTACTTCCTCTTTAAAAAAATCACTGTTCATCAAGATACCTCTCCGGCATATTTGTAAATATATCTGTAGCCCCATAAAACCTGTATTTATTAAGGTCAGGTTCTTTCAACGGTCTTCCATCCTTAAAGAACGGTTCTTCACCATTCCATGCCCGCACCGGCATGTCTTTCATATGCTCAGGCAGTTCAAATACAAGCCCACCTATATATGGATGGAGTGCTTCCGCACCTGTCTTTTGTGCCATTGCTATGCAATCTTCTAACGAGCCAGCTAAAACGCCGGTTTTTGCATCTTTATCTATCTTTTTGATGCAGGATACCGAATCTGCCAGAAATGAAGACCATACAATATATTTTTCCATTCCATATGATTTTACAAGCTTATAAGCTTCATCCTCTATTCCCTCATAGCGTACTTTGCTCGTTTTTAATTCTATATTAATTAACAGTCCGTTGTTTTCACAATATGGTTTTAAAAGTCCAAGAACCTCCGTCAAAGTTGGAATCTGTGCATATCTGCCGCCATTTGATGTTATCTTGAAACTTTTGAGTTCATCAAGTGTGCAATCTTTTATATTTTTGTCAATTCCCGTAACACGACTTGCATTTTCATCATGAAATACAACTATTTTCTTATCCTTACTAAACTGTATATCCAGCTCAACACCTGTAATTCCTTTAAGTTCGGCCGCCGCCTTGAAGCTTTCGAGCGTATTTTCAGGATAAAGCGTGCAGCAGCCCCTGTGTGCCCATACTCTCGTTTTTTTTATATCCTTGCCAAACAATTCTTTCTGTTTTTTCTGGACCTGTGGTCTGTTCCACTCGATGAATTTTTCCATAACATCTGCTGTTGCTATTGAAATTTCACGATTTGTGCAGGCTTCTGTACCCGTCCATATTGATATCTTCTGGCACTTGCTATCCGAGCTGTTAGCTTTGTTTACCCTTTTTATATTGTTTACATTATTTATAAATGCCTTCAACTCATATTGCAGTCCTGAACCCTCATAAGCATATTTGTACACTTCTTTTTTATTCGGGTCTTCGTATCTTATCTCAAATTCTTTTGTAAGCCACCATGGTGACTTGGCAAGAATATATCCGTTTGTTCCCGATATGAGAAGCTGGCCTTCTGTCTTTACGCCAAGCCCTGTCTTTACTTCAGCAGATTTACCGCCAAATGAAAAAACTGCCTTTGTATATGCATCAACACCGTTCACAGCCCGCATTGAATTGAATCTTACGTCATCGTAATCGCATCCTAGAAGTTCAAACACCGGCATACATACATAACTACCAAACTCAAGGAAACTTCCGTTGTAATCCTGTGCCATATATTCTCTCGTATTAACAGGAGTAAGTCTGGAAAATGCCGCCTCAACATCTATGATTCTTCCTATTTTTCCACTCTTTGCAGCTGCCATCATGGCATGAAATCCCGGACAGTAAGCAGTCTTTACAGCTTCCATAAATACAACATTATTTTCTTTTGCAAGGCTATATAGTTCTTCCGCCTGTGCTTTTTTAAGCACTGCAGGCTTCTCGCAAAGAACATGTTTTTTATTATTTAACATATATTTTGCATACTCATAATGTGTCTCATGCAAAGATGCAATATATACAGCGTCTGTAAGCATAGTAAGCTCCTCAAGACTATCTGTATAATTTTCTATTCTGTGCTGTATTGCAAATTTTTCTGCACTTGCAGCCTTTGGATTATATACACAGCTTACATATGCACTTTCAATCCCGGCAAATGCCGTATCTGCAAACCTTGACGCAATTCTTCCTGTTCCGATTATTCCGATTCTCATAAGTTTCTACTGCCTTTCCGCTTCAAGACCTCTAGCCTTCATTTTCTATTCTTTCAGCCATATATTCTCCAATAGAACATATTGTTTTTAAAACACTTGCAGACATTCCCTTCGGAAAACTGTTCATTGTAGGAAATGTCTCAAAGCTGAGCGTTCCATCAAATTTAATATCTTTTAGACCTTTATAAATTCTGTCCCACACCTGGCCTTCTGATTCATTCGTGCCAAATGTATATGGCATCTGATGTAAATCACCAATAGCATCATTTTCATGAATATGAAGAACTTTCAGCCTGCTGCCAAGTTTTGTTATGAATTCATATGGATCTCTTTTTACAAGCTGGAGATGTCCCGTATCAAGACAGAACCCGAATAATTCCTCTCCCGCATAATCATTTAACGTATCAAGATACCATATGGCATCATCAGGGTCAGCACACACACCCTCAACAAGTCTCTGTCCGATACCCTCATAAAGATTTTCAAAGCAGATTCCGACATTGCACTGCTTTAACAGTGGAATGAGCATCTTAAAATACTCAATATTTTTCGCACGTTCAACATCTTTTCCATACACATACTGCATTTTAAACGGATGAACAACCATCCACGGAACACCTAAAAATTCCGCTATCAATATATTTTTAGGTATTACATTCCCCTGCATATATTCATTCTGTTTTCCTCTTCCAAGAACATTTACCGGATAAGGTGCGTGCATCTGTGACGGACTAATTCCCGCCTTTTCCATTGCAATCCTGTAATCATTGAAATATACAAGCAAATCTTCTACTGAAGCATCAAAAAATCTATTAACATTACCGGCGTATAAATCTGAATTTTTCAAAAATGTATCTATACTCAGGTCAACTTTTTCAAATCCGGCATCTTTAATAAACTGAAAGCCTTTATCTACCGGCATATCAGGAAGGATTCCTTTGGTCTGTACTCCTACTTTAAGCATTTTTCACCTCACAACTTACTACATATAATAATGGTCCCAATAGCATCTGTATTCGACGCCCATGCTGTCAAGCTGTGCACCGATAGCATCATAATACATATTGCAAATCCACACATTTCGCTCACTTTCCGGAACATTAAGGATTTCATCAGGTGATTTAACAGGTATTCCCCATCTTTCCTGACCCTGGATTTCAGAATTATTATCTACAAGAAATGCCGGCGGGTACTTGTCTCCCCAGTTCTGCATATAATTAAGTGCCATTCTCCCGGCCCCGAAAAGAATAATTTTCTTTCCGTCAGCCGCGAGATATTCTTCAGTCTTAAAACAGCTCTCAATCCACTCTTCATACATTGCTTCAAGAAGTTCTGCCATTGATTTATGAAGCTTTGCCGGTGTTCTTTTAAATGTGCCTTCAACATTAAATACAAATCTTCCGTCAAATCCTGTTCTTGACAAATCGCCTATTATATTGCCCCAGTCTGTTGAAAGCAGTCCTCTTCCTGTCGTAAATGTATATGGCATCTGATGATAATCGCCTTTTCCGTCGTTATCGTTAATATGCATTATACCTGTCTTTTTACCGCACACTCTCACCATATCCCTCACATTTATACCAAGAAGATTAGCATGTCCAACATTGATACAGATTCCAAATTTATCACAGCCTGCAAGCAGATTAAGTTTATCTGTAAGTTCAACAAGCCTTGAACCTTCAGAATAATCATTATGATAGAATCTGCCATTATCATCCGTATAACCATTTTCTATAAAAACATTAACATCTGATGCAGCAATTTCATTGACACATTCGTCAATAATCTGTTCCAGAACAGACGCTTTTTTCACATTTTCTGTATCAATAACAATATATGCATTGTATCTGTCTGCAACAGACATTGCATCCTTAAATATCTGCGAAGCATTTTCTTTTAAAAATCCTTTATCTGTAAAATCACACAGACTGATTGCAATTCCGTCAATATTTCCACCATTTTCAAGAATCATATCTGCACTTTTACAACCAGTATAATCCAGTTCAAAATCCTCTAATCCGGCTTTAATCACGCCATGCAAATCCATTCCGTCAACATACTTAATCCCTGACTTCACTTATCTTCCCCTTTCCGCTGTCTAGAAATCATCCATTTTTTCTGTTTTTCTTCTGCTCCATGAATTTTTCAACAAATTCAGACATTATAATTGATTCTCCTGCTGTAAGCTTATAATCTTTCTTGTCTGTTCCATTAATCTTGGAAACAAAATCACTTATTTCATATCTCAGACCATCTCCCTGGAATCTAGGCTCAAAATGCTCAATCTTTGATGAATCCTCATATCTTACATCAAATTTTTTCATAAGCCACCACGGAGATTGTGCAATTATATATCCTTTTGTTCCTGAAACAACAAGCTGTCCTTCTGTTTTTACGCCAACGCCTGTCTTCACTGTTGCAAATCCGTTGTCATAGCGTATATCAACCTTTGTATACAGGTCAACTCCATTGCCATCATATATACTGTCAAAAGTAGCTGATGTGTAATCTTTTCCCATCAGCTTAATTACCGGCACAAGCACACTTGGTCCAAACTCCAGAAATGCACCGCCATATTCTGCATCTGTACGTTCTCTTGAAAGCGGGTCTGCAAGTCTTGTAAATGATGCTTCAACGTCAACTATATCCCCGATTTTTCCACTTTTTGCGACATTGATAAGTTGCTGGAATCCCGGACAATATGCTGCTTTTACAGCTTCCATAAGAACCACGCCTTTTTCTTTTGCACTTGTATACAATACTTCACTCTCTTTTTTGGTAAATGAGAGTGGTTTTTCCGAAAGCACATGTTTTCCTGCTTCTATCGCTTTTTTTGCATATTCAAAATGTGTTTCATTAGGTGAAGCTATATACACGGCATCTACATTTTCAAGAAATTCTTCATAATCGCCTGTATAGCACTTTATTTTCTCGCGTTTTTCAAATCTCTTTGCACTCTCCTCTACCGGATTGTAAGCACATTCTATCGTAAGTCCACTTACATATTTTGATTCCGATATAAATCTTGGTGCGATTCTCCCCGTACCTACTATGCCAATTCTTACAATTTTAAACTGTTTTTTTCTAAGAAATGTTGAAGAAATATTGGGCGTTCTCTCAAGATAGACTACTTTACAAAAGGCATTAAGATAATCAAATGTTCCTACCCAGTCTGAACCAACAGTAAATATATCCGCACCGTATTTTTGAATATCTTCAATTTTCTGCCCATCATGATCTTCAACAATAATCATGTCGGCAAAACCTGTCTTTTTGACATTCTCTATACGCTCAATTATAGGGTCAACAACATTGACCTTACCCCTTGCTTCGTCAAAATGCTCAGTTGTAACGCCAACTATTAAGTAATCACCCAACTCTTTTGCTCTTTTTAAAAGATTATAATGTCCCTGATGAAATAAATCGAATGTTCCGTATGTAATTACTGTCTTCATATCTTTATACCCATCTGGCTGTAAAGCTCCCTTTTCTGTTTTTTATAAAATGGGTATTCATGACTACTGTTAGCAATTATCGGAGTCATATAATTTTCACCGTATTTTTGTTTTAATATCGCATCGTATCCAACCGGAACAGGAATTGTTGTATATTCAAAAGGCATCTCTATTGCTTCGCTATAATATTCTTTTGGATATACATCCAAAGGTCTGGGACCCGCATGGTCAGGCATAAGTGCAATTTTTGTTGACTCTTCTTCTGTATACATCATATTAAGTCTGTCAATCAGTCTCAGCAGCTGATTTTCAAGAGGTTTACTATAGTCAAACTTTACATTAAGCATCTGCTCTACTTCAATTGCAGCTGCCTTTATTGTTTCATCATCATAAATATTTTCTTCTATATTAGCAACAAGTGCTGACACAATCTTTATAATTTCACATGTATATTCATCATCTTCCTGCGTCGGTGCAACATAATCAACAATAAATATATCAAGTCCTATCACCCATGGGCATCCATGGTATTTTTGAAGATGTTCATCATCAAATCGTATTCTTTTGCCATTAACAACTCTCGTTATGAGACTATTCCACCATTCTTCAGTATATATAGTTACCAAATCAAGTTCTGTTGTCTCTTTTGGAAATACTTCACAAAACTTAATATAATCCTGACGTTTCATAGTTATATCCATATCATCATCCCATGGAATAAAACCTTTGTGCCTTACTGCACCAAGCAGTGTTCCCCAGTCAGCAAAATATGTTATATTATGTTTTTTACATATCCTATCTATCTCATGCAGCACTTCAAGCTGTGCTGCCCATACTTTCTTCATCATGCTTTCAACGTAAAAGCTGTTGCGGATCTCGCCCTCTAAAAAATTATCAGGTACACGCATATTTATCACTCCATACAATCAATTTTCTTAACACGTCTTAATTAGTTCTCTTCTTCTATCCCCAGTGTCTTCATAAAGTAAAAAAAGCTGGCTTTAATAAGCCAGCTTTAATAAACAAAATATACTTTTTACTGGAGAAGTGAAAGTACGCCCTGTGTCTGCTGATTAGCCTGTGAAAGCATTGACTGACCTGCCTGAGCAAGGATATTGTTCTTGCTGTACTCAACCATTTCACTAGCCATATCTGTATCACGGATACGTGATTCAGCTGCCTGTGTATTCTCACTTGTTGTGTTAAGGTTATTGATAGTATGCTCAAGTCTGTTCTGGATAGCACCGAGTTTTGAACGTGTCTCAGATACTGTCTTGATAGCATCCTGAATTGTCTTCATTGCTGTACCAGCTGCTGAGAATGATGATACCTTCATGTTAGCTGTTGTAAGCTGAAGCTTTGAAGCACTCATCTTTGCAATTGATACACCAATTGACTGACCCTTTAAAGCACCAACCTGAAGCTTAAGCTGCTTTGATGAGAATGTACCGTCTAAAAGGTTCATTGAGTTGAACTGTGTTGTAGACTGAATTCTGTCAATCTCACTTGTAAGCTGATTCATTTCCTGCTGGATAGCTTCTCTATCAACAGATGTATTAGTATCGTTAGCTGCCTGTGTAGCAAGCTCATTCATTCTCTGTAAGATTGAATGTGTCTCATTAAGAGCACCTTCTGCTACCTGTACAAGAGAGATACCATCCTGTGCATTTGAAGCAGCCTTGTTAAGACCTCTGATCTGGCTTCTCATCTTTTCTGAAATTGAAAGACCAGCTGCATCATCTGCTGCTCTGTTAATCTTGTAACCTGATGATAACTTCTCTGTTGACTTTGACATTGCACTTGATACTGTGCCCATCTGTCTGCTAGTGTTCATTGCTGATAAATTATGCTGTACTACCATAACTATAATCCTCCTTGATTCAAACAATCCAATTATTTATTTTAAAATTAACAAAAGTGATTCTATTAATCCTATTAACTATTAATCACTCATTTGTATTATATATCGGAGAATTTTTTTATTCCTTAACCCCTAAATTTAAATTTTTTAATTTTTTTGCATAAAAAAACCGCTGCCTTGCGGCAACGGTTTTTTTATTATAGTAGTGCTTATAATTAGCCGAGGAGTGAAAGAACACCCTGTGTCTGCTGATTAGCCTGTGCAAGCATAGACTGACCTGCCTGTGCAAGGATATTGTTCTTGCTGTACTCAACCATTTCACTAGCCATATCTGTATCACGGATACGTGATTCAGCTGCCTGTGTATTCTCACTTGTTGTGTTAAGGTTATTGATAGTATGCTCAAGTCTGTTCTGGATAGCACCGAGTTTTGAACGTGTCTCAGATACTGTCTTGATAGCATCCTGAATTGTCTTCATTGCTGTACCAGCTGCTGAGAATGATGATACCTTCATGTTAGCTGTTGTAAGCTGAAGCTTTGAAGCACTCATCTTTGCAATTGATACACCAATTGACTGACCCTTTAAAGCACCAACCTGAAGCTTAAGCTGCTTTGATGAGAATGTACCGTCTAAGAGGTTCATTGAGTTGAACTGTGTTGTAGACTGGATTCTATCAATTTCGCTTGTAAGCTGATCAATCTCAGCCTTGATAGCTGTTCTATCAACAGATGTATTAGTATCGTTAGCTGCCTGTGTAGCGAGTTCGTTCATTCTCTGTAAGATTGAATGTGTCTCATTAAGAGCACCTTCTGCTACCTGTACAAGAGAGATACCATCCTGTGCATTTGAAGCAGCCTTGTTAAGACCTCTAATCTGGCTTCTCATCTTTTCTGAAATTGAAAGACCAGCTGCATCATCACCTGCACGGTTAATCTTGTAACCTGATGATAACTTTTCTGTTGACTTTGACATTGCACTTGATACACTGTTCATCTGTCTGCTAGTGTTCATTGCTGATAAATTGTGCTGTACTACCATAATTGTTTCCTCCTTGAATTTACAGTGGCGTCCCTGCCACTAATATTATTTTGTTTAGGTTATTTATTTAATAACCTGTTATATATTATATCGGTGATTCTGTTTTAAACTTTACCCCCGAATATAATCTTTTTTTATTTTTTTTGATCCATAAGATGTGGCTCAAAATTCAGCTTGTTCATGCTGTTATAATATGTACTTGCCGCCTGAGTGTTTCTCTTCGCATTTGAAACTTCTTTTCTCATCTGGGCAAATCTGTTTTCAGCAAGAACTTTATTTCTTGCCTCCTGTGCCTGAACCCGCACTGCAAGCTCAGTTACACTTTTAATCAGTTCTTTGATATCGGTTATTTCTGATTTGTATTCATCTTTATGTCCGTCAAGAGTTTCCTTAACTCTTGCAAAAAGTGAATTAAATCCGTCATCAAGTCTTTCTATCTTATCTATGAGCTCTGCTTTCTCATCAATATTTTCACGGAAAGCATTCTCATCAAATTCTGCTGCAGCCAATATACCATTTTGTGCTTCGCTTAGCACTATAACTTTTTCAAGTATATCTTTTTTCATTATCAGGCTGTCTGTCATCATCTGAACATAATTTTCTGTTTCCATGATTCACCGCCTTAGTAATTAACCCTGCTTTGCTTTTACCATTACTTCTTTCCATGTATCACGCATGCCTCGAAGTTCAGTTAATGCCTGTTCAAGAAGCTCTTTATCTTTTTTAATGTTAGCCTCAACTAAAAGATTATATATATACTTATATATCTTATCAAAATCTTCTGCAACCGGATATTTATGATTAAGCGTCGCCTGAAATTCTTCTATTATATTTTCTACCTTTATGATATTGTTATGAACTTTCTCCATATCATTTTGTTCCAAGCCTATAATTGCAATATTGCAGAATTTTATAGCTCCCTCATATAAAAGAAGCGTAAGTTCCGCCGGTGATGCCGTAAGAACTTTATTTCTGTTATATTCTGCATATGCCTGATTTGCCTGATTAAATGCCATCCCTTAGTAACCTGTACCTTTCTTTAACGTCCATATGCCTGCACAACCAGATTTTGTGCAGACATATAAACTAATTATTTTTAAGAGAAATATCCTGAAAGTGAAGACTGTGTCTGATTAAGCTTAGCAAGTGCAGACTCCATCTTAGAGAATTTATTGTAATAATAATCTTCCCATGTACTTATCTCTGTCTCTTTATCAGAAATCTTAGTTGTATATGTTGAATACTCTGTAGCCATCTGCTTGTCATTGTATATTGTATAGATACTTCTCATACTTGTAGATGACATTCTCTTCGTCAAATCGCTGTAAAGATTTGATGCAAGCTGTGAGAAGAATGATATTGTTGTATCAGGGTCACTTGCAAGTGCAGCTTTTAACTTATCTTCATTAGCTGATGAAACTGAATCGTCTGAATTACCATCTATATGGAATACACCTTTTTCATTAGTACCTGAACTGAAATACCCCTGTGTCTTAATACCAAAGTTAGCTAATGAATAGCTCTTACCATTAATGCTGATTGATGATGACATAATCGTCTTCATAGCTGTAGATGCATTGCCAAGCGTTGAATCTTTTCTTAAAAGAGAATCTTTAATCTTCTTCTCCCACTCTTTGACTTCATCATCTGTCATCGCCTCTTTTTCATCGCTTGTAAGAGGTTCGTAGCCCTTGGAACTATCTGCATTGTAAGCTGTATCCATAGCCTTAATCAATTCATTATAATCTTTGAAGAAATCTTTAATCTGCTTATAGATACCATCTATATCTGTATCCGTTGTAATTGATACTGTTTCATTGCCTGTAAGTGCTGTTGCCTGGATTGTAAGACCATTAATTGAAAAATTATTAGTATTATTCTTAAATGTTGCACCATTTAATACAATCTCTGAATCGCTGCCTGTAATTCTTACCGCACCTGTTGAATCATCACCTGATGAGCTTACTATCTGCTTTGCAAATGCTGCCTTTGCATCTATTGCAGCATCTGAGTCAGACTTAATCTTTGCATTATCTGTATCAACTTCCGCGACAATCTTATCATATGCTGATGTATCTGTATCAGCTGCCGTTGCAGCAGCTGCACTTCCGTCATCTTTTATTGTAACATATGAAGCTGTATCTTCCATTGTTTTTTTATTAGTCTCATATGTTGTAATATTATTATTTAACGCATCAATTGATTTCTTTTCAGCATTATATTCTGTAAGCTTGCCATCTTTTTCAAGCTTATCTGTATCATATACAAGATTGCCACTGCTGTCTTTTACATCGTTGCCATCATCATCTTTTTTAACGTAATCTTTATATTTATCAGTAAAATCTGTCTGTTCTTTTGACAACTTTGCTTTTGCATTATCAATGCCAGCCCATGTATCGTCAGCTTCCATAGTATCTATAACTTTTTTAGCTGCATTGTACTTATCGGCATATGATTTTGCCCGGTCAGCATAATTGATTTTCTTGCTTTCATATGCAGACTGCTTGATAGCATCAAGTTCATCTGTGCTATAATTAGCCCACTTTGTATATTCAGCCATATCAGCTGAAAGATTACCCTCGCTGTCTTTTGTTGTATATATTCCAAGTCCTTTAAGTGCATTAAGACCATTCTGATTATTAGAAACTATTGAAAAATCATGGCTTTCACCTGACTTTGCTGCACTGATAAAGAATCTCTGGTTTTCGGAATCAAAGTTTGCATTAAGGCCTGCTTCCTTTAATTCTGTGACAAACTTATTAATTGTCATATCACCTGATACCGCAATATCTCTTGTCTTACCATCAACAGTTACTGTCACTTTGCCATCTGACAAATCTCCAATTCCTTTAACATTGCTGAGTTTAGAACTTCCACTAAGCTTAGCATCTTTGCCGTTGTCATCAGTTCCGCTTATTTCGCCGCCTGTAAGATATCCTGTAGCTGCAAGCTTATTGACTTTAAGTGTCTGTGTACCATTTACAGCAGAAGAACTTGCTGTAACTTTGGCATATGAACTGTTTGAAACTGTGGCTGTTTTTAAATTATAATTTTTTGAAAATCTCATAGAAGACAATTTTCCTGTGTAAAAGCTGTAAATACTTTTATTCATAGTCTTCCAGCTTTCCTGCTTCCATGAAAGTTTTGTCTGTGCTTTTACAAGGTTATCCTTCTGTAATGTATATGATGATACCAAAGCACTTACGAGTGATTCAGTATCAAGACCTGATGATAATCCTGATAATCTTATTGGCATATTATACTCCTATCTGCACCTCCGTGTGCTTAAACAATCATTGTATACTTATCTCTTCTCATCAACAAGAATTCCGGCTATCTCCCACGCTTTTTCGAGCATCTTTAATGCCTTTTCAGATGGAATCTCTCTTATAACTTCATCTGTATCCCTGTCTTTAATTTTAATTGTTATTCTGTTAGTTGGCTCATTATAGCCGAATTCAGCAACAGTATTGCGGTTAATAATCTTATTAATCTCGCTCATGTCTTTCATTGTTGCCGCATTTTTCTCTGAATTGTCAGATGTCTGGCTGCTGCCCGTGTTATCTGACTGCTGGCTTGACTTTACTTCTGTCTGCTTATCCTGTGCTACAGCATCAGATGTCTCTACATTAGTTACAGGTGCCGGCTGGCTTGCAGCTGTGTTTGCCTGATAACTCTGTGCTGCTGTAACTCTGCTTATTGATTCCATTCCCATCTTAAATCCACCTCCGTGTGATAGATAATATCATGTTTTCCTATGTGCTACGTTGTATATCGGAAAAATAAGTTTTATAATTAACCCGTTTTTCTATTTTTTTGTAAACAACTCTTTGATATTTTTTATATCTACAGACTGTGCCGCCTCCTTGTTGGCATTCTGAATCTGCATATATACTTCTTTTCTATAGATTGGAACTGATTTTGGTGCTGATATACCGATTTTAACCTGGTCGCCTTTTATCTCGATTATAGTAATCTCTATGTCGTCATTGATAATAACTGCCTCATCTTTTTTTCTTGATAATGCCAGCATCCTACTCACCATCCTTCTGTTTTTTTGCATCAAGTATATCGTAAATAGGAAATCTAACCTGATAATCTTCATTACCGGCAATGAGCTGCGTTCCTTTCATTGTGTCCATATTTACTATTATCGGTGCTTTAAGATTGCATGTCATCTTTGTAAGGTCCGATGGAACTGTTATTGTGACATACACGGCAAGATATGCATTTTCTATATCTTCACCAAGTGATTTTATAAGTTCATCTTCCACTATAGGATCGTAATCTTCTTTTACAATTTCCGGTTTGATAATAGGAAGTGCAAGCGACGGTTCTTCTGCTGACTGAAGCCACATTATTGTATTTTCTGATTCCTTTTCGGCATCAACAACTATCGTGAACTTTTTGAAATCTTCAAATCCTATTATTCCTTTTTCAAATGTTATTATTTTATCTTCTGTTGTATCAATTTCCCCAAACCATTTTGTCTGTATTTTCATGCTAAATCAAACCTTTCCTTAATTTTATAAGAAATCAAGCAATGTCTGCTGTATTACTTTGCTTGCCGCTGTAAGAGAAGCATTGTATACAAGCTTTGCTGCAGAATATCCAACTACAACTTCTTCAAGGTCAATATCTTCATTTTCTGATTTGAGATTTGTAAAGTTCGTTTTCTGTTCTGTAAGTCTGCTCTTTGTAAGATTAAGTCTTGTCATTCTGTTACCTGCATCTGCTTTTGCGAGCGATGCCTGTTCCTGATAACCCTGCATTGTACCGACACAATACTCAAAGCGGTTTTTCATCTCTTCTTTTGCAAGTTCATTCTGCTTTGTAAGACCTTCCTTTATAGAATTCAACTTGCTCTGTGAATCTTTATCACTGTAAATATCCTGTTTTAACATTCCCTCAACTTTTTCAAGCTGTGCTTCAATATCAATAACATTATTTACTGATGTAATCAAATCATCAATATCTCTTCCCAGATACATATTAAATACTTCGTTGGCTTCTGTATTAACTTTTAACTTCTGTGAGAAGTTGATATTATATTCAATATCTTCTGTTTTCTTTGTATATACAACACCTGCATTATCAGGATTGTTGTCAACACAGTCATAATACATTACAGGATTCAAATCACCTTTTGCAAAGTTATCTTTTCTGTATGTAAATGAAAATCCGTCAGAAGCATATAACTGCTTATATACATTTTCTCCAAGAAGAATCTCACCTGTCGCTGCATTAAATGCTGCCTCATCATCTCCCGGCTGATAATTGGAATCATTAACAGCTGCTGCCGCAATTGTAGTTCCGTCATTTAACTTGATTTCAAACGTGCCTGCATCAGAAACTTTTGTATATCCGATTCTTACTCTATGAACATCTGCAACATTAGGTGTTATAACATTTCCTGTCGCTGCATCTGTCTTAACATTAAGATTAAGAATATCATCATTAGAATAAGCATTTGTATATACTGTCTTTAATTCTATGTTTTCTCTTGTAAACTCCTGTGTTATTGTAAAATCAGCTTTAGCTGCTGTCTCATCTGACTGATATGTGAGCGGTGTATCTGTCATATAACCTGAAAAGAGATATCTTCCGGCATATTCAACATCACCTTCCGCATAGTATGCATCGCGAAGTTTATTAAGGCTCTCTGCCAATGTACTTCTTTCTGAAGGTGAATATGAGTCTGTCGCACCCTGTTCACAATAAGCATAAAGGTCTGTTATTACTGATACAGCTTCGTCTACAGCCCCCTCTGTTGTCTTGAGCCACGAATCAGCATCAGGAATATTTTTATTAAGATACTGTGTAACCTGTTCAAGGCTTGAACGAAGACGTAATGCTCTGATTGCAATTACAGGATCCTCAGACGGCTTATTGATTTTTTTCTGCGTAGAAAGCTGTGTTTCAAGCGTATTTACCTGTTTTTTATTTACCTGGATATTGGCCATCGTACTGTTGACCATCATCTGATTAGTTATTCTCATCTATGCCGCTTCCTTTCTTTTATATTCCAGTCTGATTGATAAGCTTGTCATAAATCTGGTTCATGACTGACATCATCTTTGAGTTAAGATTATAAGCCTGCTGGTACTTTATCATATCCATAGCTTCTTCATCTGTATCAACACCCATTATTGAAAGTCTCTGGTTATGTATGCTTGTCTTCAAATCAGTATAATTCTTATACAGATTAACAGCCTTCTGTGAATCAATTGACATATCACTGACAATACTTTCAAGGAAATACGAGCCTGTGCCGCCTGCAAATATCTTTTCGCTCTGAAGCTTATTTAATTCTTCCATTATCTTTGCGTCTGACTCACCGTCATTCTGCTCTTTTTTAATTGCAAGCAAATCAGCATTTTTAAGAAGTTCAGGATTAACTGTTATATTTCCTGCTGACATTACTGTTGTATTTGGCTGCGTTACAAATAATGAAATTCCCTTGCTGCTTCCATCAGACGTGTAACCTGACTTCATTATCTTATTAACTGCATCAGAGAAAATTTTTGCAAATTCATTGAGCTGTGCCTGATAATAAGGAACACCTTTATATGAAACTGTCTTATCTGCCGCCGGTGCTGTCGTAAGCACAAGATTGCCATCCGAATCAGTAACATTGTTACCATCATCATCAGTTTCTATATTTTCATGCTCACCATTATTACCATCTCTTATATCTATTAGACCTTTTAAATGTCCGCTTAAAGATGTGCTGTACATATCAAACTTCTGTCCTGAATTCCACTGTACATCATAAAGGCCTTCTGCGTCTGAGTAATTCTTTTTATCAGTTCTTGCAACCGTTTCAAGTGTATTATAGCTGTATGATGAAACTAATGTCTGTCCGTTGATTCTTACTGAAAAATTAGATACATTATTTCCCATATCTTCTTCTGATGTCTCAAGATTGACAATCTCTGAAAGTTCATCAATCATGGCATTTCTCTTATCACGCAGATCATTTGCATTACCATAATTTGCTTCAATCTGGTTAATCTGTCTGTTAAGTGCAGCTATATTTTTTGCATATGAATTAATCTGCTGGACAGCATCTTTTATCTCGTTATTTGCATCAGCCTGAACATTTCTTAAATTTGTTGTAAGTGTGTTAAAATAATCTGCAAGGCTCTTTGCATTATTGATAAGCTGGTTCTTAGCTGATGTATCTCCAGGTGTAATTGTAAGCTGGTTTACGGCAGAAAAGAAATTTTTGTATTCCTGTGAATATCCGTTGAGTGTAAACTCATCAAGATAATCTTCAATCTGTCCCATATAACTTTCTTTTACTGAATACTGACCGTAATTTGCCATATTATTACGGTATTTTACATCATAGTAACTGTCTCGTATCTGGCTTATTTCTGTAACAACAACACCGGAACCGATAGCACCGTATGTTGTATGTGTTCTTAAAGCATCCGCTGCCTGTGTACCTGCCTGCTGTTTTGTGTATCCTTTTGTATTAATATTAGATACATTGTGGCCTGTTATTGTTAATGACGTATTTGCCGCCTGTAATCCTGAATATGCGATTGTTAATCCAAAAAATGTTGATGCCATATTCTCACTTTTTCCTTTCCGCCATTATCATGAACCAAGTGCTGTAACTATATGTTCAAGCATCTCGCTTATTACATTGACATATCTTGATGAGGCATTGTATGCCTGCTGGTATTTTATCATTTTTTCAAGTTCTTCATCTGATGCAACGCCTTCTGACTGAAGTCTCTGGTCATCGTATCCGTCAACCATTGTCTGCTGGTGGTCTACATAATTATAAAGGACTTTTCCCACTGTCGAGAATTCTCCGATAAAGTTATTGTAATATGTGCTGAAATTGCCAACAGCATACATCTGCGGATTTATTGATGCGAAATCACCGTTCCATGCATCAATAAGTTCCTGACCCTTAGCCATATCTTCTTTTCCCTGAAGCGTTGTCATTGGAATCTTTGCTATATCCTGTTCTGCAACAGAATTCATAATTATATTTCCAAGCTTATATTCTGAACGGTCGCCTTTTTCATTCTGGTTATTATGAACATACATGTCATTACCATTGGCATCTTTCATCTTTATATAACGCTTTGTATTAAGTCTTCCAAAGATTTCTGTGCCGACTGTCTTATCTTTATCCATGCCATAATCTGTCTTATCCATGTCAAGCACAGTATAATTGTATGATGTTACGTCAGCCTTATTTTTTAAATCTTTATCGGTATAAAGAGGCTCTGATGATTCGTAGCTGTATGTTCCGTCGCCGTTATCAAAACCTTTTACTTCATTTTTATATTTATCATATAAGACAGCATCTGAAACAGTATAACTGTAGCTGTTTGGCATAATTTCGTTGCCATTTTCATCTGTCAAAGCTGTTGTAAGCTTCATGTCTTTCTCCGGGCAAAGAACATCATTTATCTTTGTCACAATACCGTTCATAAGCTTATCAACGCCCGCAAGAGCACTAAGGATAACCGATGGTTCTATGTACTTATTATAATATTCCTGCTTCTCCTGATATTTTGCATAATCTTTATCATAGGCCGCTTTTCCGTCCGCTGTTGTAAGATCATAATCAGCTTTATCAGGCTTTACCGGTATATCTGTATAATCGACTTCAATGCTTCCTCTTGCAAGAAGTGTGCCTTTAAGTCCGCCCTTGTCTTTATCTGTCAATGCAGAATACAATTCTGTCTCCGGATATACGTCTCTTTCAAATGCCGGCCATGTCGGAATAAGTAATGTCGAATCATCATTCGTTCTTGATGACATCTGCGTATATGACGACATTGTCACAAATGGAACTCCACCGGCATTTACATATATCTCTCCACCCTGCACTTCATAATATGAAATATCAATATACTCACTGAGTTCATCAAGTGCTTTATCTCTCTGGTCTCTCAAATCGTTGGCATTCTCAACACCTGTACCTTCAATCTTTGCAATCTGCTTATTCAGTGAAAAAATCTTCTCACCATAAGCATTGATTTTGTTAATTGCATTGGCAACATCTATGTTAAGAGTTTCCTGATAATCTTTAAGTCCTGAATAAATTGCATCAGACCTTGTCACAAGTGCTGACGCATTCTGTATGAGTGAAGAACGCTTTACAGTACTTGCTGGTTCTTTACTAAGTTCATTAATTGCCGTATACAGATTGTTCAATGCGTCCTGAAATGTTACGCCCTGAAGTTCTCCAAACTGGTCTTCAACTTCTTCAATAGCCTTGTACTGGTTTGAGTAATAACCAAGCCGGCCGTTTTCTGTCCTATATGCTTTATCTATAAATTCGTCTCTTATTCTTCTGATTTCGCTTATCCCAACACCAAGTCCGTATACAGATGCTGAAGGTGAAGCATAGCTTCCACCGATTCTAAGATAGTGTGTATCCCTGAATGCAATCTGCTGTCTTGTATAACCCTCTGTATTGATATTAGAAAGGTTGTGTGCCGTTGTATTTAATGCTGTCTGTGCTGATTTTAGGCCTGATGCACCAACAAACAGACTCGCCATTCCATTAGCCATAAATATCCTCCTGCCGGTATTGCTTATCCGTAAGCCGGGCATATACTCATCCGTGAGTATATAGAACTGCAGTATCCGCCAAATTCTCATTCTCATACAAGTAATGACTCTGGCTTACTGCCCGCATAAATTAAGAAAGCTGCAAAGCAGCTTATGAAATAATCTTTATAAATTTATATTAATCCGTTACTGCTTGGCGTCAAATCCTCCTGCCGTAGGATATGAATTATTCTGCTCGTAAGCACCTTTACTATAATTACCCGTCTGTGGTGCAACCTTTGAATTCTTTGCAAGATTAAGCTCAAATTCAATCATATCCATCGACTCCTGCAATAACATCTTATTATTCTCATTAACTTTCATCAACTGATCAAGTGTTCTTTTCAGTTTCATATGAACATCCGTAAGAGCTTTTGCATCTTTGGGCTGTCCTGACAACATATCTGCAATATTCTCAATCTTTATTCCTTTTCTAGGAATATTAAGGACATTGCATATATCTCCCACATTCTCATCCCTGAAAGCATCAAGTTTATTAATCTTATCAATGCTTCTTTGCTCAAGTCCAAGAATTTCCTGTAATCTTTCAACATTGCCATTAACAATGGCGGTGGTCTTTTCTTCGGAAAGCTTCAAAAGGCCCTGATATTCTGTATTTTCTTTATCCAACACATCTATAAGTGTCTCTATCAAACTCGCCATCTAATTCCACCGCCTAAAATACTAATGTTTCTGCATCTGCAATTATCTTATCAGCCACATCTTCTGAACTGACATTATATGTTCTGTTTGCAAACTGTGCCCTGAGGGCTTCTACTTTATCCATCCGGACATCTTCTGCCGCATTAACTGCTGACTTTGCTGTCTGATAGCTTTTAGCCACATTTGAAATTTCAAGTTTATCACTGAACTCAGAACTGCCTGATGTTTTCTTAGCAGTATTCACTTTTGTGCTCGACTTGTAAATCCGGCTTACCGCATTATATGCATCTATACGCATGCTAACCGCCTCTCTTTCTTTTATCTTATGTGAAATGTATCGGCGTTTATTTTATTTTTCTTAACAGCAAAAATCAACTTTTTAAATTACGTTTTTATTTTCTGTCAAGATAACGCATTCTCGCTCTTGAGTTCTTATCTTTTTCATCATCTTCTTCGTAATTTATGGCATACATGCTGCCAAGCTGATTTGCAAGCGTGTTCTTACAAGCCTCGCAATATCTTCCAGATTTTATTGTCTTTCCACAATTTTCACATGGAATACCTATTGGGGAATCATCTGCAAAGCAGAGTCTCTCTTCACGAACCCACTTTTCAAGCTGTCTTACACTCACATCGCAGTCTTCTGAAATCTGATTCATCGTTGCTGAATGGTTTTCCTCTATATAGTCCTTTACAATATCAAACTTTTCCTCTAACTTTCTTACGCAGTCAGGGCAGAGATTCCTATATGAACCACCGATATAGTTATATAATCTTCCGCATCCTCTACAATTTCTTACATCCATAATTTTCCTCCTGTTCCGGCATCACGCCAAACCGCTGTTATTTTACCGGAAATATCCTATACCAGATATTGCATATCGCAACATTACCTCTCAGGACATTCCTCTTCCAATACAAAGGCATGCACCATATACCTTTTCTACCCCGTATTTTTTTAATACCGCAGCACACGCATCAAGTGTCGCACCTGTAGTATATATATCGTCTACCAATAGTATTTTCTTATATTTTACAACATTTTTGTCCGCAATAAAAGCATTTTCAAGATTTTTACTCCTGTCATGTCCCGAAACTTCTTTCATTGGAACTGTATTTTTATTTCTTTTAAGAAACCATGTATTAACCGGTACATGTATAATTTTTCCAAGTTCACACGCAATAATTTCTGCCTGATTGTACCCTCTTGCACGCTGTTTTTTTGCATACATAGGAACAGGAACAATCACATCAGGCGACCATATTTTTATAAGCATTCCCAGCTTGTCAGCCATCTGCGTGGCATACCACTTTCCATATTCCCGGCATCCTTTATATTTAAACCTGTATATTGACTGCTTTAATCCGTCTGAATACGAAAAAACAGCCGCCGATCTGTCAAATATATGTTTTGTCTTTGCACAGTCGTGGCAGTATTCTTTGTCATCAACATCTAATGGTTTTCCACATTTCAGGCAGCTTTCATCGCCGATATACACAATTTTTTTAACACACTCCCTGCATATTCCCTGTTGTCTTAATCCAGCCGGCAATGGTGTCCCACATATAGGACACGCTGGCGGATATGTGAAGTCCAGTGCTTTTCCACAAAATTTTTCCAGAATATTTATGCTTTTACCCCTTTCATTTAAACCGCATTATCCAATTCATATATTTCTTTTATTCTTTCATCTAAAGACGAATAACGTCTCTGTTCAGACTCATTTTGTGCCATCTGATGAAAGCAGTTTTCATTTCCAACCATACATACACATTTTCTTGCCCTTGTAACCGCTGTATACAAAAGATTTTTGTTCATAAGCATCCTTGGGCCGGGATACATCGGAATAACAACCGCTGGATATTCACTTCCCTGCGATTTATGTACCGTAATTGCATATGCAAGTTCCAGCTCTTCAAGCTGTTTAAAATCATATTTCACAATACGCTCATCATCAAACTTTACAGTCATCTGCTCCATGAATGTATTAATCTCTGTAATTATTCCTGTATCACCGTTAAATACTCCGCTTCCGGCATCGTATGTCACTCCGTATTTACTCTTCTTTTCCCATTCCGTCTGGTAATTATTTTTAATCTGCATAACTTTATCTCCCTCACGGAATGTGACTTCGCCATACACTTTTTCCTGTTTTCCTGCCTGTGGCGGATTTAGATACTCCTGCATGATTTTATTGAGTCTTAATGAACCTGTTGCAGATTTTTTAGATGGCGTAAGTATCTGTATTTCATTAATTCCCGCACCGACATAATCCGGCAGTTTTTTCTTTACGAGCGTACATATTGCAGCTATTATCTCATCAGGTGTTTCGCGTCTTACAAAAAGAAAATCTTTACTGTATTTATTAAGAACGACCGGCTCACCTTTATTTATTTTATGTGCATTTATAACTATTTCACTCTCGGCTGCCTGTCGGAAAATCTTTTCAAGCCTTACAACCGGAAAACATCCTGATGCTATTATATCTTTTAATACATTTCCGGCACCGACACTCGGCAGCTGGTCGGTATCGCCAACAAGAATAAGTCTTGTTCCTACCGCAACTGCCTTTAAAAGCGAATTCATTATGCTTATATCAACCATTGACATTTCATCGACTATAATAGCATCTGTCTCAAGCGGATTTTCTTCATTTCTGTCAAAATTAGTTGCAAATGAACTTCCATTGGAATCTTCCTGCGATCCTCCGCTTATCTCAAGCAGTCTGTGTATTGTCTGGGCTTCCATTCCACAGGTTTCACTCATTCTTTTGGCTGCCCTTCCTGTCGGTGCTGCAAGCCTTATATCAAGCCCTTCCATCTGGAAATATCGGATTATGGTATTTATTGTTGTTGTTTTTCCGGTTCCCGGACCACCTGTTATAACGACAAGGCCATTTTGAACAGTCTTTTTCACTGCCTCTTTTTGAATTTCATCAAGCTCAATATTAAGACGCTGTTCAATTTTTTCAATTGATTCTTCCATTTCCTCATCGTTACATGAATAGCTTATATCCAAATCGCACAGTTTTCTTGCAACAGACGTTTCCATATAATAATAAATCGCAGCGTATACAAGCTTTCTGTCGCCACTCTGTTTTACAACAACTTTTTTATCTACCGCAAGGTCCATTATATAACTTTCCATATTATCAAACTCTATCAAAAGAAGCGATTTGACATAGCTTTCAAGCTCATCCAACGGAAGATATACATGTCCCTGCCCTGCTGCCTGACATAAAACGTAAAAAATTCCGCTTTTAATTCTAAATGCCGAATCCACTTTTATTCCGGCTTTTGCTGCTATTTCATCTGCAATTTTAAAGCCTATACCATCAATATCATCAGCAAGACGGTAAGGATTTTCTTTTAGAATTGTATATATGTTTTGTCCGTATTTTGTGTAAATTTTGTTAGCCAACTTCATGCTTATGCCAAACTCCTGCATAAACATCATTGCACGACGCACATCTCTTTTGTCCATAAGCTGTGCGGCAATATCCATTGCCTTTTTGATGCTGATTCCTTTAATCTCAGCAAGACGTTCCGGTTCTTCTTCCATAATGCGGAATGTATCATCACCGAATTTATTCACAATATTTTCGGCCATTTTTTCGCCAATGCCTTTAATCGCACCGGAACTAAGATAACGCTTCACCGATTTTGCATCGTCAGGCGCCCTGAATTCATATGATTTTATTTTAAATTGCATGTAATACACGGGATGTTTGACAAATTCACCCTGTGCGGCTATAAATTCACCTGCACTGATGTAACTTAATACACCAACGCAGGTTACTTCTTCACCATTATATGTAATATCAAACACCGTATATCCGTTATCTTCATTGCGGAAAATAATATTTTCAACAAATCCCTCAACGTATTTTACAGCTTCATATTCCAAAATAATTATACCTCACTAACTCCGTAGTTTCTCTTCATCTGTTCGTAAAGCTGCTGTGCAAGTCCAAGACCTTTTCCACCATTAGACTCTGTCATCTTGTCAGCTACCTGCTGAACTATCTCATCACCAAAATAACTTGAAAGTGTACTCATTCCCGAATCAGAATTATCAGTCATTCCAAAAAGTGACGAATACAGATTACTATCATCCGTATCACCGTCAACTTTTGTCATCTTTACCATTGACTTTAACATCTGTTCTAAGAAATAACTCTCGAAATCTTTGCAGACTTCCATGAGTTCATCATCTGTTGCTTTTGACAAATCTTTATTATTTATTTTATCTTCAAGTGAATTACCTGTACCGGATGCATATGTTCCATTAGTATAAATGGAATTAACATTACTGATAATATTATCCATAATAATTCTCCCTGCCGCTTATTATCTCTTCAAGTTGTTTGCCTGCTCCATCATTGTATCAGATGTTGTAATAGCCTTTGAACAAAGCTCATAAGCCCTCTGTGCTGTTATAAGATTAACCATCTCTGTAGCCACATTAACATTAGAGCTTTCAAGATAACCCTGCTTTAATTTACTCTTGCTTACAACTCCATCCTCTTCATTGATTGCTACGCCTGATGCATCACTTTCTGCAAGATATGAATTACCAACCTTTGTAAGTCCTGAAGGATTAGGAAACTGATATAATCCAATCTTTATTCCAATAGGCTGTGCATTGTTAGATTCGTCAGGATAACATATATTACCGTCTCCATCAACTGTAATCTTAGTTGACTGATACTGTGGGTCAAGAACAATAGGCTGTCCCTCTGAACTAAGAACCGGATAACCTTCTGCAGTACAAAGAACCGTTCCCTCAGTATCTACCGATAAGAAGAAATTACCATTTCTTGTATAATATACATTTCCATCAATATTTTCTATTGCAAAAAATCCCATTCCGTTTATAAGGAAATCTGTTGTACCATCCGTTGCATTTGCTGAACCCTGTGTGTAATGTGATGTTATTGATGATATTCTTGAACCAAGTCCAACCTGTGCACTTACCGGCTTATTTTCTCCATTAGCAGAAGTTGTCTTAGCCTGTAAATCCTGATATAAAAGTGACTTGAATTCAGCACTCTGTGACTTATATCCTATTGTATTAACATTTGCAAGATTGTTTGCAATTACATCAACATTTGTCTGCTGTGCCATCATTCCTGATGCAGCTGAATATAATGATCTTACCATTCTGTCTACCTTTCATCTAAACTTATAACTCAGAAATTGATACCATCTTACTCATCATCTCATCCATGGCATTGATGACCTTCTGACCGCTCTCATACTCTCTTGCGATACTAATCATCTCAACCATCTCTGAAACAACATTGATATTAGATGCTTCTTTAAATCCCTGATTAACTGTTGCAGTAACCTCATCTGCCTGTGTTGCACCATCTATGGCACGATAAAGATTCTCACCATACATTTCGAGATAATTATAATCTTCAAAATCTGTAAGAAGAAATGAATCTACATACTCATTATCAGCATATATCTCTCCTGTAGGTTCTACTGCTATATTAGTTGCATCTGTCGGAAGAACAATCGGCTCACCGCTCTCTCCCAACACATAATCACCATCCTTGGTAACCAGATAACCATCTGCGTTCATCTGAAAAGACCCATCCCTGGTATACATCGTTGATGTCTCCCCGGCTTTGTTTGTAAAGGAAATCGTAAAGAATCCCTTTCCTGACAATGCAAAATCGTATGTATTATCTGTTGTAACAAAAGAACCCTGCTCCCAATTACGATACGTTTCACCGATTTTTGCTCCAAGCGAAAGCTTGCCGATATTCTGATTTACATGACCCACTGTCGCATCTTTAATCTTAATGCCATAAACAGCATCAAAAGACTGCGTTGTGCATCCTTCCTTTTTATATCCTGTCGTTGTAGCATTCGCCAGATTGTTGGATACAACATCAAGTCTGTGCTGGCTGTTTACCATTCCTGTATAGGCAGTATATAAGCCTCTTACCATAACCTGACCTCCATCCTGATATTTTTAGTTCTCATCTCTGTAACCGGCAAGGAATTCTATGAACTTACCTGTACCGATTGCAACTGCTGTCATTGGATCCTCAGCAGTAACTGTATTAATACCTGTCTTTGCCTCAATTAAATCTTCAAGTCCTGAAAGAAGACTTCCACCGCCTGTAAGAACAATTCCTCTGTCGGCTATATCTGATGCAAGTTCCGGAGGTGTCTTTTCAAGGACACTGTGAACTGCTTCAACAATCTGTGAAGTTGCCTCTCTCAATGCTTCTTCTGTCTCTTCTGATGTCACTTCTACTGTCTTAGGAAGACCTGTTACAAGATTACGTCCTCTAACATTCATAGTAGTAACTTCTGCTCTTGGGTATGCTGAACCAATCTTTATCTTAATATCTTCGGCTGTTCTCTCACCGATAAGAAGATTGTGTTTCTTTCTCATGTATCTTACAAGTGCTTCATCAAAATCATCACCTGCAATCTTAATAGATGTACTTACAACAGTACCTCCGAGTGAGATAACTGCTATATCTGTAGTACCGCCACCGATATCAACAATCATATTACCACATGGTCTTGAAATATCAATTCCGGCACCGATTGCTGCTGCTATCGGCTCTTCAATAATTGCAACTTCTCTTGCTCCTGCCTGAAGTGTTGCATCCTCAACGGCTTTCTTTTCAACCTCAGTTACACCTGAAGGTACGCAAACGCTGATTCTAGGCTTCTTTAACATTCTTCTGCCTATAGCTTTCTGAATAAAATACTTGAGCATCTTCTCTGTTACTGTATAATCTGAAATAACACCCTGACGAAGAGGTCTTACGGCAACAATATTACCAGGTGTACGTCCAAGCATGAGACGTGCCTCTTCACCAATGGCCTTTATCTTATTAGTATCTCTGTCAAAAGCAACAACTGAAGGCTCCTTTAACACAACACCTTTTCCTTTTATATAAACCAGAATACTGGCTGTTCCCAAATCAATTCCTATATCTGTTGACAGCATGAAATTACTCCTTTCACTTTGTACTAAGCTGTTCAATATCCAATCATCCATAAATCTTCCGGCACAAACCACTGCCAAAGTACCACGCAATAAAGATTTTATGCCTAAATATCATTATATACAATAAAAAAAAAATTTAAAAGACTTATTTTAAATAAATTTATAATTTTTTTTAATATCTTTACTGTTTCTTAGTGCTTACATACTTCTTAATCTCTTCAAACGCCTCGCCAAACCTCTTAGATGAAGCAGATGGGAAGCTCTTTAAAAGTGATTTGTGAAGTTTACCGGCTTTCTCCTTTGCAGCGTCAAGTTCAAGACGAAGTCTTTCAACTTTCTGCTCCTGATTAGAAAAATATTCTATCTGCTTTGCAGTTGCCTTTTCCGTAAATGCTTCTTTTGCTTCCGCAAGTCTTTCTGATATTTCTGAAAGTTCTTTCTTTATCATAGACTCATAAGCAAGAAGCTTCTGGTAATCAAGTGCTTTCTTAAATGCAAATACTGTATCGGTCGCAGCAATCACAATTATAACCAGCAAAACTGCCGTAAGAATTCTTATGTCAAGTGAATCAATAAATTCTGCTATAGGCACATGGATTACCATAACAAGCACAACTGACAAAAACCCCCAGAAAAGCGATGATTTCAGGCATATATATCCATGAATGTTAAACTTTTTGTCACTGTAATCCCAATATTTCATATTAAATATAGCTTCCATTGCAGCACCTGTTACGTATTCAAGTGCAGTAGCCGCAATCATGCCGCATATATATACAAGAACTGCATTATCAGCAACCATCAGTGTCGAAATTATAATTGTCAAAGCCCCAAAACCATATAATGGAAGCATAGGACCTTTTAAAAATCCTCTGTTTGTAAGCTTTCTTTTGCTCACAGAAACTATAGTTGATTCAATGCACCACCCGAGAAAGCTGTATATAAAAAAGAATGCCAGCCATCTCTCAATTGTATAATACCCTTCCATCAAAATCTCCTTAAATAAACTAATAAGAGCCGGATGCAGGAAGTCTGTCCCACATCCGGCTCTTATTATTATACATTACCGTAATGTTATTTTACAATTGTTTTTATAAATATTTTTTTAATAATTCTGCTTTATCTGTCTTTTCCCATGGAAGATCAAGATCCGGACGACCAAAATGACCATAAGCTGCAGTCTGCTTGTAGATAGGACGTCTTAAATCAAGCATCTTGATAATTCCTGCCGGTCTTAAATCAAAGTTTTCTCTGATAAGCTCAACAATCTTATCTTCTGAAAGCTTGCCGGTTCCAAATGTATCAACCATGATTGATGTAGGTTGTGCAACACCAATTGCATATGAGAGCTGGATTTCGCATCTGTCAGCTATTCCTGCTGCAACGATATTCTTTGCAACATAACGTGCTGCATAAGCTGCCGAACGGTCAACCTTTGTGCAGTCCTTTCCTGAGAAAGCTCCGCCGCCGTGTCTTGCAACACCGCCGTAAGTATCAACGATAATCTTACGTCCTGTAAGACCACTGTCGCCGTTAGGTCCGCCGATTACGAATCTTCCTGTAGGATTAATGAAAATCTTTGTATTTTCGTCTATCATTGCAGGATCAACAACCGCATCAATTACATATTTCTTGATATCTTGATGAATCTGTTCCTGTGAAATTTCAGGTGCATGCTGTGAAGAAACAACAATAGCATCAAGCTTGACTGGTTTGTTATTTTCATCATATTCTACAGTAACCTGTGTCTTTCCGTCAGGTCTTAAATATGAAAGAGGTCCGTTCTTTCTTACAACTGTAAGCTGTCTTGCAAGTTTCTGTGCAAGTGCAGCTGAATATGGCATATATTCCGGTGTCTCATTAGTTGCATAACCAAACATCATGCCCTGGTCACCGGCACCGATTGCATCAATCGCAGCGTCATCTTCTTCACCATTTTTTGCTTCAAGTGCTTTATCAACACCCATTGCAATATCTGCAGACTGCTTGTCAAGTGCAACCATAACTGCACATGTATTTCCGTCAAATCCCTTTTCTGAGCTGTCATATCCGATTGTTGTAACTGTGTTACGTACAATCTGAGGAATGTCGATATTTGCCTTTGTTGTAATCTCACCCATAACCATTACAAATCCTGTATTTGTAAGTGTCTCGCAGGCTACTCTTGAATATGGGTCCTGCTCATATAAAGCGTCAAGTATTGCATCTGATACCTGGTCACAGATTTTATCAGGATGTCCTTCAGTAACAGATTCTGATGTAAATAATCTTCTTTCCATAATAATTCCTTTCTTCATAAAAATTAATTGTATATGTGGTTACATTAATTAAAACATAACGAAAAAAAAGAGCCCTCGTAAAAGGACCCGCAATCATCAAGACTCGAAATCCTCTTATTGTTCGAACTTCCGGTATAATCCGGATATCTTCGCTCAGGTTGGCACCTTCCTTGCAACTGCTCAATCATCAAATCACTGCCATTGCCTACGGGGTTGCCGGGCTTCACAGACCCTATGTGTCTCCGCCACTCTAAATAAGGGATGTAATATCATAAAGCATACCGCTACATGATACTCACTCGTTATATTTTTATTTCAAATGAATATTACACAATTAATACTTACTAGTCAAGTGTTTTTACCGAAATATATTTTATTTTATTTTATAAAATTGACAATTTGCCCCATTTTTTCTATAATAAAATCATATTCAAATGCCGATATTATTTTATATCTAAACGGGGGTATTTTAATTATGTCAGATAATAATTCATCATCTAATAACATACATACAAAGACAGTGTTTATTTTTGATGCCGATGACGGAATGACTCTTTCTAAAGATGTCCTTAACAGCGATGGCTCTCTTATTGCTGCATCAGGCACAAAACTTGATATGGATATGATTGCAAAGATTTCTGCAAACCATATCCTTGAAATCGAGATTATTGATAAAGATTACACCGAACCTGTAAGACCTGTCGAGAATGACAATTCTACATATTACGAAAAGGTAAGAAACAGCAAAGAATTCAAAGCTTTCTGTAAAGAATACAATGAAGGAATTTCTGATTTAAAATCACAGTTAAATGATATTGTAAACCGTAATGCAGATGTTGACGTGGATGAACTTCTTACTTATCCCCTTTCTCTCATGAATACATATTCAAACAAACTTCAGATGTTTGACATGCTGCACAGTTTACGCCAGTTTGACGACCTTACTTATGCCCATAGCGTAAATGTTGCACTTGTTGCATCTATTATAGGTGAATGGCTCGGTTATTCCGAAGAAGATGTGCATGTTCTTACACTGTGTGGTCTTTTGCATGATATAGGCAAAGTCCGTATTCCTAGGAAAATTCTTGAAAAACCAGGCAAGCTTACACCTACTGAATTTGAGGTTATGAAAGCCCATGTAAACGAAGGTTATGATATTATAAAAGATAAAGATATCGACTCAAGAGTTAAAGAAGCGTGTCTGCTTCATCATGAAAAATGTGATGGTACAGGCTATCCTTTTGGACTTACAAGCGAAAAGATTCCTGATTTTGCAAAAATAATTGCAATTGCCGACATTTATGACGCAATGACATCAGACAGAGTTTACAGAAGTGCTGTATGTCCTTTTACAGTTATACATCTTATGGAACAAGAGTGTTTTTCAACACTTGATCCTAAGTTTGCACTTCCATTCTTTAAAAATGTTGCATCATCATACATTCACAACAATGTCAAACTTTCAAATGGCGAGACAGGTGAAGTTGTACTCATTAACGACAGAAGTTTAAGCAGACCAGTTATACGTTGCAAAGATAAATTTATTGATTTATCTGCAGCACCTGATTTAACTATAACAGCCATTCTTTAATCTATATTTTCAAAACGCTTTGAGGTCATATTTGTCTTAATTATTGAATATGATATACAAACAAATATGCAGGGGTTTTGATTGAAAGGTTATATCGAAGAACGAGCTATAAAAACTGCTGAATATATTATCGAAACAAAAGCTACCGTCCGTCAGACGGCAAGAAAATTCGGTGTCAGCAAAAGCACTGTTCACAAAGATGTCACTTCAAGATTAGCACGTATTAATCCCTCACTTGCAAGTGAGGCAAGAAAGGTTCTTGACATTAACAAACAGGAACGACACATACGAGGTGGTCTTGCAACCAAAGAAAAATATCTTCATGAACACAATTTACATACGTCAAAAAACATTTGATTTTTTAATAATAGAGACAGCCATTATATAAGCCATAAATTTATCTGCTTATATATGGTTGTCTTTTTATATAACAGCTCATAATATTTATTATATTCTTTCTTGACTTTTTTATTTGCAGTGAACTATAATCTTCCTTGTGGGATTTTTCCGCATATTTATTTTTAATATTATTTTATGAAAACGAGGTGAGATCATGACTGACGACAGTTACGGGCGAAGTAGCATCATTGTCTGCAAAAATCAGAAGAATTCATATAAGAATATAGATTTTAAACCCGGCACTTTTGTCATGGCGGGTCTCATTTTAAGTCTATAGATTTCTTCATTTCTAAATATGAAAAACTTTCATAACTCCGGTTATCTGCATCGGATTTTTTTCTCCTGCTTTTTCTGGCAATGATTTTCATGTCCGGTCGCTACAGACTATTTCTAACTGAATATGAAAGGAGATTGTGATGGAAGAAAAAGACATCGTAAACACAACTGCTGAGGAACTTTCTTCAGCAAAACCTGACTACGAAAAGGAAATCGCTTCTATTATCAGAAGCAACGCATCCCCTGCACAGATTAAAGACAAGCTGCTTGATTATCATGAAAATGATATTGCCGCTGCACTTGACAGCATGAGCATATCAGAAAGACAGAGATTATACAGGCTGCTTAATATTGACGAGCTTTCAGATATATTTGAATATGTTGACGAAGACAATATTCCGACATATTTCAAGGAGCTCGATATCAAGAAGAAAGCTGCTGTTGTATCCGAAATGGACGCTGACAAAGCAGTTTTTGTTCTCCAGCACCTTGATAAAAAAACACGCGATGATTTAATCGAGCTTATAGGTAATGATGCAAGACGTGACATTGCTCTTATCTCTTCATTTGACGATGACCAGATAGGCAGCAAAATGACAACAAATTTCGTTTTAATCCACTCTACACTTACAATTAAACAGGCTATGCGTGAGCTTGTAAATCAGGCCGCCGAAAATGATAATATTTCTACCATCTATGTTGAAGATGAAAATGATGTTTTCTGTGGTGCCATAAGCCTTAATGAGCTTATCATCGCCAGGGCTGATATGCCGCTCTCAGATTTAATTGTAACGTCATATCCTTTCGTCTATGCCAAAGAAGATATTGACGATTGTATCGAATGGATTAAAGATTACTCAGAGGATTCTATTCCTGCACTCGATGAAAATAACAGGCTTTTAGGAGTTATAACCGCACAGGATATTGTTAGAGTCGTTGATGATGAAATGGGTGAAGATTACGCCATGCTTGCCGGTCTTACTTCTGAAGAAGACTTGCATGAGCCGCTAAAACAGAGTATCAAAAAACGTCTGCCATGGCTGATTATACTTCTCGGTCTCGGACTTGTTGTTTCATCTGTTGTAGGAATGTTTGAAACTGTAGTTGCCCAGCTTACTATTGTTATGTGTTTCCAGTCACTTATACTTGATATGGCCGGAAATGTAGGTACGCAGTCACTCGCTGTTACTATCCGTGTTCTCATGGATGAAGATCTGACTGCCAGACAAAAATTCGGACTTGTGTTTAAAGAAGGCCGCGTTGGTCTTATCAACGGACTGATTCTCGGCATATTATCACTTGTATGCATTGGCAGCTATATCCACTTTTTTAAGGGTGCATCAATACTGTTTTCATTCAGCATCTCACTCTGTATCGGTGCTGCACTTATGCTTGCAATGCTTATATCAAGCCTTGTGGGAACACTTATACCTATGTTTTTCAAAAAAATCCATATCGACCCGGCAGTTGCTTCAGGTCCGCTTATCACAACAGTAAACGACCTTGTTGCCGTCGTGACATACTATGGACTCGCATGGATTTTCTTAATAGAAATCATGCATTTTTAAATATACATCTGCACAAAATATGCCATCTGTAACATTGATGTGCAAAGCTTACAAAAAGCTTCACTGTCCGTGAGAATTGCTTTATTCACGGATGCGAAGCTTTTTATCTTTTCTTTATGCTGTTTTTCCTGCTCTCTCAAGTCGTTTTTTACAATACATAAATGCTGGGAACAAGAATATGTCCGCTGCAATCCATGCGAGCGGATTTGCAAGACACGCACCGCTATATCCCATAACCGGAACCAGCATAACTGCCGCAAATGTTCTTGCCGCCATCTCAAACACTCCCGCAAGTATTGCAAATGTTGAAAATCCCATACCCTGTATGCAAAATCTTATTACATTGACAAATGTAAGCGGTATATAGAACAATGCCGAATATACAATAAACTGATGTGTCAGTCTTATTATCTCTGTCTCTGATGCCGCCACAAACAGAAGTGCAATGTAACTTGCAAAGAAATATAAAAGAACAAATGCAACAATGCTGTATATAATTCCTATTATTCCCGCAGCCTTAATTCCCTTTCCGAGACGCTCCGTTTTGCCGGCTCCTACGTTCTGACCGCCATATGTTGCCATCGTCGAACCGAGTGCATCAAACGGACAACATGTAAATGTAAATATCTTTGAGCCTGCTGTCATTGCCGCAACATAGACTGAACCAAGCGTATTAACTGCTGCCTGAAGAATTACACTTCCTATTGCAGTGATTGAATACTGCAGTCCCATAGGAATTCCATTTATGCAAAGATTCTTAACATAAACCTTTTTAAACTTCTTCTCCTGCTTCTGGAATTTCAGTATATCATATTTTTTATTCATATAAACATAACATGCCACACCTGATATAAGCTGTGATATGTCTGTCGCCCATGCAGCCCCGGCAACCCCCATTTTAAATACAAGAATAAATACAAAATCAAGTATTATATTTATAACTGCCGAAACGACAAGAAAATATACAGGTGTCTTGCTGTCACCAAGTGAACGGATTACACCGGAAACCATATTATAAAGGAAAACTGTTGGTATTCCCGCAAATATTACAACAATATATGCATATGCATGCTCATAAATATTGGAAGGTGTCCTTAAAAGTGTAAGTATACCGCGGCAGCCCACAACTGATGCGACCGTCAGCACAACCGAAAATATAATGCTGCAAATATATCCATTGTATACATACTTTCTGAGTTCCGAATATTTGCCTGCTCCAAACTGCTGTGCAACAGGAATCGCAAATCCGTTACATACTCCCATGCAGAAACCAATAATCATAAAGTTAATGCACGCCGTAGCTCCAACGCCCGCAAGTGCATCTACGCCTAATGTTTTTCCAACAATCATTGTGTCCACCAGATTGTAAAACTGCTGAAAAAGCATTCCCATAAGCATAGGAATTGCAAATCCAAGAATCAGTTTCATCGGCGAACCTTTTGTCATGTCTTTAACCATGTGTATCCTCCTGATTTTCGTGTTCTTTTATACATTTAAGAAATTCTTTTCCGTATCTTTCGTATTTATTTTCACCAACACCGTTTACATTAAGCATTTCTGCTTTTGTATGTGGTCTTTTTATGCACATATCAGTAAGTGCCTTATCTGAAAAGACTATATATGGCGGAACATTTTCATTTCGTGCAATATCAATTCTTAACATACGCAGTCTTTCAAACAGCATAAGGCCGTCTGCATCGAGGCTTTTTGGTGTACGCTTTTCTTTTTTGAATTCTTCTTTTCGTTCCGACCATTTCATAATAAGATGCTCTTCACCTGATATCAGCATATCTGAAGTTTCTGTAAGTTTAAGAATTCTGTACATATCATCCGTTTCCCTAAGATACCCATCAAGCAGCATCTTGTCAATAACGCCTTTTATAAAGCTTTCACTCATCTGACGACACATTCCGAATGTCGAATACCTGTCAACTCCGTAACTTCTTAGTTTTGCCTTATTTTCACCGCGAATCGTCCCTGTTATTACCGATGTTCCAAATCTTTCATGACACTCTTTTATTGTCTTAATAATAACTGAAGCTGTATTTGTCACATCCTTTTCTTCAAATACTGCAGAACAGTTGCTGCAGTTGCCACAGTCATCTTTTCCTGAATACTCGCCAAAATAGTTTAGCATGTATTCTCTCAGACACTCTTTTGTACTGCAGTAGTAACGCATTTTTTTCAATCTGCGTATATCATTGTCATGTACAGCTTTTCTTTCCTCTTCAGTAAATTCGTTATTTTCCCCTTTATTTTCGATGAGGAATTCGTTGATAATAACATCCTGCGGCGAAAAAAGCAATATACATTCTGCAGGTTCTCCATCACGGCCGGCTCTTCCCGCTTCCTGATAATAATTTTCTATACACTGAGGCATATTATAATGAAGCACATATCTTACATTTGACTTGTCTATACCCATGCCAAACGCATTTGTTGCCACAATTACCGGTTTTTCATCATATATGAAATCTTCCTGATTGGCTTTTCTCATATCATTATCAAGCCCGGCGTGATACCTTGTAACTGCAATTCCATTTTTAGCAAGCATCGCATATACTTTGTCAACATTTTTTCTTGTGGCACAATATATTATTCCACTGTCATCCCTGTGAGAAAGCACATAATTAAGCACTTCTGCATCCTTATTATTCGGCTGACGCACTTCAAAATACAGGTTACTCCTGTCAAATCCGGTCACCTTTATAAAAGGATTATTCAGTCCCAGCACGCATACAATATCATCTTTTACTGCCTGCGTTGCTGTTGCTGTAAATGCACTTACAACAGGTCTTTTAGGCAGCATTTTTATAAGATTCACTATTTTAAGATAGCTTGGCCTGAAATCCTGTCCCCACTGTGAGATGCAGTGTGCCTCATCTATCGTAATCATCGAAATATCGGCATTAAGCACAAATTCAAGAAATCTGTTGGTTTCAAGTCTTTCCGGTGCTACATAGACTATTTTGTATCTGCCACACATCGCATTATAAAGTGCTTTCGTAATCTGGTTTTCGGTGAGGGCACTGTTTATGTATGCTGCATGAACCCCTGCCTCGTTCAATGCTTTTACCTGGTCTATCATAAGTGAAATAAGCGGAGATACTACTATTGTTATGCCTGGAAGCAATAACGCCGGAAGCTGGTAACATATTGACTTACCTGCTCCTGTAGGCATTATTCCACAGACATCGCGTCCCAGAAGTATGTTATCCACAATTTCCTCCTGCCCCGTCCTGAATGAATCATATCCAAAGACTTTTCGCAGTACATCTTTTTTTCTGTTTTTCATATCCGCCATTCCTGCCATTGTTTATCTCCGCTAATTACTGTTTTGTGTCTCCGATAGATTATCGCTTTATCGCAAAGTATGCAAGTATTTTTTCTTAATAAATTTGATATTGATGCACTTTTAATCATTGCTAATTTTCACCATTTATGATACGATATTTTAAATATTTTTTAAAAACAAAAGGAGTTATTTATTATTATGGGGTCAGAGAAAAAAATTCCGTACAAAATTTATCTTAAAGAGGATGAGCTGCCAAAATCATGGTACAACGTACGTGCCGATATGAAAAATAAACCGGCTCCGCTCCTCAATCCAGCAACTTTAAAGCCAATGACAGCAGATGATTTGAAAGCTGTATTTTGTGATGAATTAATCGCACAGGAACTTGACGAAACTAATGCATATATTCCTATTCCTGAAGAAATCGTTGATTTCTACAAGATGTATCGTCCGTCACCTCTTGTCCGTGCATATTGTCTTGAGAAAAAATTGCAGACACCTGCTAAGATTTACTATAAATTTGAAGGCAATAACACAAGCGGAAGCCACAAACTTAACTCTGCTATCGCACAGGCTTATTATGCAAAAAAGCAGGGGCTTAAAGGTGTTACAACAGAGACCGGTGCCGGTCAGTGGGGTACTGCACTTTCTATGGCATGCTCTTATTTCGGACTTGACTGTCAGGTTTATATGGTAAAAGTTTCTTACGAACAGAAGCCATTCAGACGTGAAGTTATGCGTACATACGGAGCAAAAGTCACTCCTTCTCCAAGCACAACTACAGAAGTCGGAAAGAAGATTCTTGCTGAACATCCCGGCACAACAGGAAGTCTCGGATGTGCAATCTCTGAGGCAGTCGAAGCCGAATCACGCCAGGAAGGTTACCGCTATGTTCTCGGAAGCGTTCTCAATCAGGTACTTCTCCACCAGACTGTAATCGGTCTTGAGACTAAAGCTGCTCTTGAAAAATATGATATTGTTCCTGATATTATCATAGGATGTGCCGGTGGCGGCTCAAACCTCGGCGGTCTTATTTCTCCATTTGCCGGTGAAATGCTCCGCGGTGAACATGACTATCAGATTATTGCGGTTGAACCTGCATCATGCCCAAGTCTTACAAGAGGCGTGTTTGCATATGATTTCTGCGATACAGGAAAGGTATGCCCTCTTGCTAAGATGTATACACTCGGAAGCGGATTTATCCCTTCTGCCAACCACGCCGGCGGATTACGCTACCACGGTATGAGCCCTGTTGTTTCACAGCTCTACCATGACGGAATTATTGAGGCAAGAAGTGTAGAACAGACTTCTGTATTTGAGGCAGCTGAACAGTTCGCAAGAGTTGAAGGCATTCTTCCAGCTCCTGAAAGCAGCCACGCAATCCGTGTTGCAATCGACGAAGCTCTCAAATGCAAGGAAACAGGCGAAGAAAAGACTATTGTATTTGGTCTTACAGGCACAGGTTACTTCGACATGGTTGCTTACGAAAAGTTCAACAACGGCGAAATGACAGACTACATTCCGACTGACGAAGATTTAAAGCCTGGCTTTGACGGAATTCCAAAATTTCCCGGAAATGAATTTTAATATTTTATAGATTTTTATAAAATTTTTTAGTATTACAGTACAATACACGTTGGTTAAATAATCCAATTTAATAAATGTCCTGTAAAATTAAGCGGATGAAAAACGATAACTAACTGAAGATTTCCTTCTGATTCGTTTTTCATCCGCTGTTTTTATTGTCTTTCTTTTTTTAATGTCGTAATTTCCTTATGTCCCGGATAAATCAGATAATTTCCGTCTATATCTTTTAAACGCTGTAAAGACTTAATCATATCTTCTTCATTTCCACCCGGCAGACTTGTCTTTCCGTGTCCTCCCGCAAGCATGGTATCACCCGTAAAAATTATGCCTTTTATATTATCCGGTTCATTTGAATCACCAACCTGATATATTGTATTTTCAGCATCCATATATTTGGCAGCTGTATATTTGTTTTCATCTGTTCTGTGTCCCGTGCTGTTTTTAAAATCAATCTTAAATGCAGCAGAACCCGGTGTGTGCCCCGGTAAAATCATGGTTTCAAATCTTATATCATCAAGCCAGATTTCATCACCCTCTCCTAATAAAACAGATGGATATACGGCTTTATAAGGCACTTCAACATATGGTCTTTCATTTATCAGTTCTTCATCAAGAAGACGCGGTGCATCAATCCTGCTGATAACTACAGGAATATTATACTTTTCTTTCAAAGCACCAAGTGCAAGTATGTGGTCCGTATGCCCATGCGTCACCAGAATATACTGTGGATTCAGCCCATTTTTACTGATATTATCAATTATCTTTTCTGCATCATCCGCCGGGTCAATAATCAGGCAGTTATTCGTCCTGATATTGTATACAATATAACAATTAGTAAAACATGCACCAAGAACAAGCCTTATTATGCCGATATTATCTGATAGCACTGCATCGCTGATATCTTCCTTTACATAACCTGCAAATTTTGCTTTTTCTATCTTTTCTATTGTATCGTTATTTGCATGTTCTTTTAGTTTTTCAGTCACTTTACTAAATGCCGCCTCTTTTTCACCATAAGAGAGCTGCAACTCATATTCTAACGGCAGCCATGTTCTTATATCAGCCTCGTTATGCTGGATAACCGCCTCCATCCTGTCAAGTGCCTTATACAGTTTGGCTTCAGTTGTAACCTGCTCTTCCATCTCTTTAAACAGTTCATGAAGTTCTTTTTTATACGGCTTTGGCAGTTCATCTATCCAATTTTCAACTATTTTCTCTTCTTTAAGGCTGTCTTTTTCTTTCTTTTCAAATGTCGGAATGTCGCCTGTGAACGCCTCCCCGATATCGTGAAACATACACATTCGGATTACCTTATCTATGTCTGCATCTTTAAACTCATCCTTCATAAAATAAGCCATAAGTGTAAGCCTGTAACAGTGCTCAGCAACACTTTCACGTCTTCCAGATGAAAGCCATGAATGTCTTGTATTATTTTTTAGTTTTTCAGTCAGATGCATTATTTCAAAATATTTTTCAAGATTCATAATACTTCTCCCTTTTGAATAATCTGTTGAAATGTTATGTGTTTGATGATTTTTATAAATTTATATAACATGCTGTGATTCCAGATATGCAAGGAAGCCTTCACAGCCTTCCACAACATCCCTATATGTATCAACGAAATTGCCTGAATACCACGGGTCAGCAATACTGCTGCCTTTGCGGTCTGTATAATCCAGAAGAAGCTTTATTTTGTTATCTGTGTCAGGTCCTGTAATTCTTATTGTATTGCGTATATTGCTACTGTCCGCACACAAAAGATAATCATAGTAATTGTAATCCTGCTTTGTGACCTGTCGTGCCCGCTTGCTGCTAAAATTGGTATACGCAGTCTTTCCAATTCCGTGTTTTTTTAGTTCTGCCTGTGCCGGCGGATATATAGAATTGCCTTTGCCATTCCATATCTCCTCGGTCGATGTCGCCGCCGATGCTATATCAAATTTATCTTTTATGCCACGCTTCTCAACCATGTCTTTTAAAATAAATTCAGACATCGGTGAGCGGCAGATATTGCCGTGGCAGATGAAAAGAATCGCCACAGGCGTTTCTTGTATTTTTATCATAGTTTTGTTTCTCCTTGATTTGCCCCGTAATGCCCTACCTCGACTATCGTCTCGGTCGCGGCAGTCGCAAAATGCCCGATTATGCAAGCATATCGGGACACTTCGCTCGTTGCTTCGCGTATTTTGCAAGGGATTTCGGGGTTATTGTGATATGCTCTGAAATTATAGATTGTGGCAAATCAGAGCAAAATTGAGCAAGTTATTACTACCTGTTAGTAGTAAAATTGGTAGTAAAATATAAAGTGTTACTACTAAGAATTTCTTCACTAGTTACATAAACAATTTATCAATTTTTCTTTTTAAATTATCTTTATTTTGAATATGATTACCACGTTGTATTGAATATTCTGCTAAAATCATTTGACTTTTTGTCATTTGTGATATTTTCTCCACCAAACTATCAAGGTCATCATATTTAAAAACATAATATGCATTACCGGGAATAAACGATTCAAAAACTACTAGATGATTATATGTAAATACTAGCATAATATAATTTTGCAGTGCATTTACACTTACATTGTTATATATATATGCTGGCATATGTTCCATCCACAAATTTAATCTAAATTTTTTGTCATCATCTGTAAGCTGACTTATTTTATTATACATATCTTCTAGTGAAATTCTATCTTTACTAATATGCACAAATGCGTCTTGTTCACTCTCCCAATGATTTTGCATAAACTTGCCTACTTCTAGTTCTGTTATTTCTTTTGAACCATTGCGTAATTGGAAAAACCAATTAGCAAAACTGTTATTCATTTTTGGATTAAATGTATGAATAATGTCCAATTCATAATTTTTGTTAAAAGCCGTATTGCTTATATTACTTGATCCTACTATTACATATCCTCTAGTGCCATTCTGAAGATAGTAATATTTTCCATGATAAAATGAGGGCTGATATGTATAAACCTTAACACCTAAATTATCCATCATTTCATTTATCTTTTTAACCGTTGTCCTATCTATTTTTGTACCAGGATTTTTACAATCAAAATGTTGTAATGCTCCTATTATCATTTCAATATCTGAATTATCTCTTTGTGCAATTATTTTTAACTCATTTTCTATTATTCTTAGTCCACTTTCATAAACAAAACCTACTGCAGACAAAAAAATATTTATTTCATCTCTCTTAATGAGTTCTTTCATTATATACACAGTCTGATTCTTAGGAATAACTGTCGAATAATTCATTTTTGTCATTAATTCTTTCAACAATTCCTCTTTCTGACTACTTTGTACATTTTTCAAACACAGTTCATTTACTTTCCCATTCCAATTATTTATATTATAATATTCGTTAGAATAAACTTTGCCCACATGCCCGCAAGTACTATATGTTTTTTTCAAAAAATTCATTGCCCTAAAAACAGCAATTACATTACAGATAGTTGCAACAACATTATATTCATGACTGTCTGCCATTAGTGGTTCTATAATAGCATTTTTTTCATAATCAGAGAAATTGATATCAACTGCCCCCTTATAAGGTTCTATAAAAAAATCCATCACATTTTCGCATTTATATGAATATGTATAAATTGGAGCTATCTTGGATATTGATTGAACATCAATTTTTAACATAAGAGCAAACACTTTACCCATTTTAATGTAATCATTTATCTTTAGAGAAAATTTAGTATCTGTTTCATCGTATACTTCATACTCTTCATAATGTTTTATTTTACCAAGATTCATAATAATTGTTCCTTGCAAAATAAAAGGCATTAGAATTTGAAAACTGTCATCTAGCTCAAGATTATCACTTCCATATTTTTCTCTTAATTCTGGAACAATTAGTCTTTCCCCTCCATTTTTATCTATCCCTGCAATCTGAATTATTGTTTTTCTTTCCAATTCAACTCTAGATGATGCAATTCCTTTTCTTTCAAGATATTTTTGCATCTTGATTAATGATTCAACAATAACCTGAGCTTGTGTTCTTTCTTTTTTTCTTTTCGACATTCTTTACCTCTTAAGTGATTTATACAAATTCGATTGGTATATTATTATTTTTTCCATAATGTAGGACTTCATTTTGAGTATTTACACTGCATTTATTTCCAATAATTATCCTATTAATCCTCAAATCAAAATCTTTGTACGACTTTGAGATTCCTTTATAATTCATTCGTTCTTTTATATTGTATTCAAGCCTTCCATTATTAAACTCCGATAAATCATAAGGACAATATAGTATTCTTATTTCTTTTTCTTTAGTGGAATCAATCTGTGCCGTTTCATTATAAGGATTCTTAATAACCCACGGAATTATCGCTAATTCAGCCCCACCATTTTTTAAAGAGTTTATTACCATTTTTGTAAAATCTATTTTTCTTTTGTCACAATACTCAATCGGATATAAATAATCATAGTTTTGAATATTATATTCTACGCAAATCCCATTACCTTCTGATGCGTATTCATCCCACATATAATTTTCATATGAATATGTTAAAGAGAATACGTCATACATTTCTGTAAGGTAATTAATAAGTAGTTTGATATGCTCTTTGTTATATCCTGTTTCATTTACAACCTTTTTCATTCTATAATCAATATAAAATTCTGTCTCATCATTTAAACTTTTATAAAACGAAAACCATATTTTATGTTGCATCAATGTTCGCAACTTAATAGCTTCATTCTCTTGAAATGATATAAATTTATAAACCTTATTTTCTTTAATAATATTTTTCAAGTATTCAATTTTGTACAGTGTAGCCATATCCGGTTTATCTCTTAAATTTCCGACACGATTCAAATATTCATCATAAAAACCTATTCCATACATTCATTTTCCCTCTTTTTATATCTTTTTATATTATATCGTCATTTTCACTTCTTTTCCACAGAAAAACGCCCCAGACAAGCCAGAGCGTCATCCTTCTTCCATATTAAACTACCTTAAACACCTTCTGCGACATCGGTTTCTCCTTCTTCTGCTCAACCTCTGCCTGTGCTTTCCTAAACTCTTCCATCCGCTTCAATTCTTCCTCGGCATCATCGAATCCGATATGTGTGTACACATTCATTGTGACCGATATATCCGAATGCCCCATGAGGTACTGTAACGTCTTAGGATTCATTCCCGATTTTGCCATATTCGAACAATAGGTGTGTCAGCATACATGGGGTGTAATGTTTGGCATCTGCACCCGATAAATGTCATTGTATCTGCCAACCATATGATTGAATCGGTGCTGCCAGTGCATTGCCACAAGTGGCATTTCATTATCATCATAAAATAGAAATCCTCTATATCCGTCTATAGTTTTCTCCACTTTCGGTGCATTTCTGTCCTCGATGATTGCCTGAAACATCTGTGCCACATTCTCTGTAATCGGCAATACTCTTGTTCCGGCATCTGTCTTTGTGGTTTCTATGATATACCGCATATCTGATGTTCTCTGCAACTGATGGTCGATATTCACAGTTCTGTTCTCAAGATCAATATCTTTCAGCGTCAATCCACAAAATTCCGATATTCTCATTCCTGTATGAAATAATATGTACACTACTTAATAGTATTTACAGTACACCACATCGTCATGCACAAACTTTAGGAATTTTCTCATCTGGTCTTTGGAAATTGCCTCTCTTGTAACTGCATCATTTACCAGTACTCCGGCAAGTTGGAATCCAAATGGATTCTTTACCAGAATATCATCATCCACCGCCATCTGAAAGGCTGGTCGCAGCACAACTGTTAATATCACAAATTGTATTGTTTTAGATATTTCTAGTGATATTTTATTTTGTATAATGGTACATTTTGTGATTATTACATCTATTTCGAAGGTTTTTCAAGTCCAAAATAAGCCCATGGGCTTTTTACCTCCAATTCAAATGAAAGGACTAATAACAATGAAATTGATACACGCTGAATATAACCCGATGCATAACAGCATAGACATTAACCACCATGACGGCTACATCCTCCGGATTGACTGTAATCAGGCTGAAACCGGGATACAGACCACTCCTAATTCTCAACGGTGCCTGAACGCTTTGGCAATTGATAATCCGCTTGAATATGCAAGACTTGCACTCGATGGCGAGATGCAGGCATGGGTGGATGCAGAGGATAGTTTGGAAATATTTTAAATTCCTCACTCTATATAGTTATAAACGGATGGCTCACACGAGCCATCCGCTTCTATTTATCTGCCACTTCTTCTAACGCTTTAAAATCGCAACAGAACTTAACTACCTTTCCGGTTGCCATCTGTTTATCGTACAACTTGTTGGCTTTTCCAATTACTTCATCAATTACCTTCAAGCAAAAGGAATATTCCTTATTTAGCAAGTCCTTATATTTCTTGACATCATCGGTATCTGTGTCCTCAGGATTAATATTTACTCTACTGTAAACACCATCCACAATCGGAATCATTTTCTTAATATCCATAACAGAAAGAATATGCTTTACATCATCCTCTTCTGCTGCCACCCAAATATCTCCTTGTCCCATACTAAACTTCTTCGCTATCTCATAAACTAAGTAACATTCCTTATCGACATTTTTCCATATCTTATGCTTTTCCTTGGCTGAAGATAATGGAATTACATATTTTCTGTCATTTTTATTTATCAGAATTCCTATGTATGGCTTATTCTCATATCCGCTTGACTTATAATATACCTCTGAGCATGCATCATGCAGCTTTTTGAGGTAGCTCTGGTCAATGTTGATAAATGTCAACTTTCCCTCCAGTGTAAACATAATACTGCTCCTTTGTATTTTGAGTTAAAAAATGTGGGAAGACTAAGCTTCCCACTCGTTAATGTTCATCTCTTTACGGATTGATTACCTAAGGTTAATGGAGACCTTCTTTAATGTTCATCTCTTCTATGGTTCAAGACCATAAGGTTAATGGAGACCTCTCTATAATTATAATATGACAATTAACAGGTTGTGTCAACTGCATATTATTAATTTATTTTAATCAAAATTCCATAAATTATTCGCCTATCATCAATCCGCTTACACTACGTTGATTTTTGTCATTAATCTATTAGCCACAATACCAATCAGAATGCATTTTGTTATAGATTGGTACCGTAACACAGAATAACCTCAAATTCATTCTTTCATAATTCAATCACCAAATTGTGACTTATGCATTTCCAATAAGACTTTTATTTCTTCTTCAGATCGATTATCCGTTTCAATTAACTGCTTTACGACTTCTTTATACTCATTTACTTTTTCTATCGAAGTATTACTCAAATTAACTTTTTCTATCGCTGTAATTCTATAGTTATTATATATTGCCTTATAATCAGTTTTCTCTTCATCTAATAATTCATAGCCGTTAACAATATAAAACAATTCCAAGCAATTTCCAATTAATTTTACTGAATAAAATAATATGAAAGAATACTTATACCAATTAAATTAATGATAAAAATAGAAACAACTGGGATTTCGACAATAAAATGGAGAATCAACGCAACTAGTACTACTGCTGCACACACCATTCCCATCAAGTAAAAACTTAATAAGATTCTTTCCAACACAACCATCTTATTTCTCGTTTTTATAATATTAACAACTTTACTAGATATTGCTCCCGTCAATATAGCTAACGCACTAACCGTAAAACCAATATATCCAAATTAATGCAATGCCGATATCATCTAACAAAGAAACTGCTTTAATTACAGTTTCATCAACTCCAACAGAAAAAGAACATACTGCGAAAACAATATCTAATAAAATCATACCTATTACTGCTATCCGACACTCTAAACTAGAGAAATCATATAAGTCTTTGTATTTTTCTAATTCAAATAATTTCTTATATGACGAATCTTTCACTTTCTTCATCGAATCCCTCACTTTACACAAACATCTTTCGAGTAAGTTTAACCAAAAATCTCAAAATTAAATTATGTGACTCCTCGTTATATTCATCTTCTCCAATATTATCTTGGATATTCGCTGTATATGCTGCATCTTGACTTGAACTAATCGTTTGTTGACGACCGCTATTATTAATTCCAGTAGCCGTCACATCCCCATAGCCCCTTGAAACAGCCGTTACAATATCTTTCATTACTCTCGATTCCATTTTCATATTTTCAGATGCATATTCGATATTAACCTTTGTCGCATTTGCTTCTTGGCATTGCTGCATATAAATTAACTCATTTCTTAATTCCTGCAAATCTTCTTCCGTTGAATTTGGTGGGATTAACGTAGCTCTAACACGTTGAACAGTCCTTAAACTTTTCATTTTCTCCTCTAAAATATCTTTGTCCTTTTGCAAAAATATTTCAAATTCATACATTTTTACACTTTTATTCAGCATATTGGCAAATGCTTTCATAAATTGATTATAGCCAAATGATTGTCTTTCGCAAAAGGTTATCATTTCATTTGCAACATCATAATAAAAGTATATACTTACACTTTCCTCAATGTATGTAGTTACCATTCTGTGTGACAATTCATCCAATATCTCTGAAGGTTTGTTAAAAGTTCTTACTAACTTTCCTGTAATAATACGATTTTCCCTTTTCATAATTTCTTGAAAAGTATATTGCGATTTACGTATAAAAACCTCTGGATTTCCATATGAATCAATATATTTATCTTTGTTTTGTGTAAAATAATCTGTTACATCCGCGATGTTTTTATAAATTAAATCAAATACATCATCAAATTTTAATTTTTTATCATATACATCAAATATATTAGAATTTAAATTTACCTTTGCTAAATATAATAATGGCATTATGCGTTCTCCTTTTCTTTTGTTATGATATTCTTTATACTACATTTTAATTATATTATTCGCTTATTCCTGCGTCAACTTCTTTTATTTTACACAAAAAAATCGAAATACAATACATTCATCACACATTCAAAAATCACCTATTCCCCATACGGACAATAATGCTCTGCCTTCGACTGAAACTCCTTCAAATCACAAATCTTCATTTCCGCATTAAACTCGGCAATGGACACTCCATCAAAACCATCCACATTGCCCTCGTAGTCACACTTAAAATACCATTCCACAACAGCTATATTCCCGGACACAATCACACGCTTTATATCCCACTGCAAAACAGTACCTTTGCGGTTCCAATCCTCAAACCATCTGATTATCTGTCCAATGCCTTTATATACAGGACCATAACACTCGCTGTAAACAATATCTTCGCTAAAAATACCCTTTACAGCATCAACATCTTTATCCAGCCAGCATTGAAAATATTTTCTAATAACCTCTTCCATTCTGCACTTACCCCTTCATCCTCTTAATCGTTTCCTCCACAGAAACACACTCCGCATATCTGCCTTTCCACATAAACTCGTTATAATACTTATAACTCTGCTCCTCTGTCATAAAAGCATTATCAAATGTAGAATTTGCATTCTCCGGTACAATCATTTTAAAACCATGTTCAAACCCACACTTGATTGTTGCTTCTATACAGTAATCCGTCTGCAGTCCCACAACCACTACTGTGTGGACATTCTTTTCTCTCAGGTATTCCAACAAGCCTGTTCCCTTAAAAGAACTATTTACCGTCTTATCAAAAATCTTCTCACCCGGCTTCGGGCTAAAACCTTCATACATCTCAAAACCCGGTGTTCCCTTCGTCAATTCTGCTCCGGTGCCATCATCATGTCTTACATAAATAACCTCAACATTATTCTCTCTGGCTGCTGCAATTAACGATTTATTTAAGATAATTGTGTTTACCAGTTTCAAAATGTCCTTTTCACTCCGGATATAAGCGAAAGGATTGTAGTGCATTGATTTTTTAAAGTTAATGGTGTTCAGAACTTTGACTTTGTACCCGTTCTTTAACAGCATTTTCCCACACTCCACAAGCACCGTTCCTTTCGGATCAGTGACAACGTAGGAGCTGTGCATCTGCATTAGATTGGGTTTCACAAAAAAGCGAGTCTTGCCGGAACCGGAACCGCCGATAACAAGAATATTTTTATTTCTTGCATACTTCGGCTGCTTTGGTCTGCCCGACATCATCAGCCTTTCCGTTTCCGTCAGTATGACATTGTTCTCAAAGACCGGATCGACATAAGGCTCTATATCCTTTGCATTTCCCCACCTTGCGGAACCGTACTCTACACCCTGCCTGAACTTCTTGGCATTCTTGGCTTTGAAATACACCACAAGACGGAGCACAACGCCGCCCGCAATACCAATCAGCAAATCTTTCGGAAAAAAGCTCGGTAGCGGATTGGAAAACAAATCATTCAGCCCATTCATGGCTGCCATCATCTTATCGGAAGCATTACTCCCCGGCGATACACGCCACAGCCACGCTATCTTGTCACAAAAATAGCCTGCAAGAATATACGGGAGATTCATAAGAATGAGCTTCTTTTTATCCACGCTTCCGGTCTTAGCCTTCAGCGTTTCGGGAATGGCTTTTAAGTCTTTGGCAATACCGTCTATAATCTTACTCATAACGACTGCCCCCTGTCTTTCTGGTGTTCCCTTGTCCGTTCCCTGTTCTTGTCCTTTCCAAGCGGCTCCCTGAACTCTGCAAGCTTCTCCCTTACGGATACTCTGCCACGCTTCTTCTCATTAACTTTCACAAATTCCTTAAATGCCTGTGTGATTACATCGGCATCCTTGCCCTTGAAAAATACCATATACTTCGGAGGTTCCACCGTCTTATCCTTTTTCACAGCAAAGTCAACATTGTATTTCCTTGCCACACGTTCAAAGGACTTGATGTTGTTATCTGTAACCTCAATACTCGAAGCTCCCATACCCTGACCGACCAGCTTTTTCACTGACATTTTTCCATGTGTTGCCTGTTGTCCGGCTTTCCGTCGCTCCAGATACATCTTCATGGCTTTTTTCAGTACATCAGCGGTCAGCCTTGAGGACTTGAAAACAAGGGCAATCGTTTTCTGAGTAACTTCATCCTGCATGGTTTTCCTCCTTGATTTTTTGTAGCTGTAATTCCGCTATGGTGGAACATACAGCCTGTGTAGTAAATACTTTATAAGCTCTCCTTTCCACTTCTGGACATTTTGTCCAAAAGTTCTGTAAACGCAAAAAGGGCAGCTACAAACCTTTACGGTCTATAACTGCTCTTGTGCTGTTCTTAATATTTTATTTTCAATTATCGTTCATGAATTATTCCCAAATAATTTTAAATCTCTATTGCATACCAATAAACGAAAACTAATTCATCAATCTATTTTTACATAAATTTACATATGATAATTCCACATATAATTCCAATTAGGAAAAACAACCATCTCCTTATGTGGTATCTATTTATCTCATTGCTTAAATATATTTGATTATCTAATGCTTTTGTATTTTCACTTTCTAAATCTCTAATTTTTGCATTTAATTCAGATATTTTTGTATTAGATTTATTTTCCTCCAAATCCACCAAATGTTTACATAGTTTTCCAACATCTTCAATGCAATTTAAATCATAATCTTCAATAACCTCAAATCTATCTCCAATAATTTCCTTTCCATCCTTTAAATATCTGCATTCTGGTATAGTTTTCAAAATAAATAATTTATCTCCATAACGCTCTTTACATTGCTCATTGAAGCACTCAAATAACATATTATATGGCATCGCAAATAATCCACATAATCCTAATTCGTCATATATTATTGATTCTTCTTCCAACTGTTTTCCATAATCAATCCAACTTGCCTGATATAATTCACGCAATTCGTCTTTTATTTCTGTCTTACTATAAAACTTATACCAATATTCATTCTCAAATTCGGTTCCTAACTTATAAAATTGATCTTGATAGTCTTTCAAACATATAAGTAATGGTTCTTCACTCCATCCTATTTTTTTGTATAAGAAATCCAACGATGGTTCCGTAGGTGAAGTAATATACACCAAATCTCGAAACTCATTTGTTTTAAGTGAATTCGAAATAATAACTGTTCTTTTTTCCCCATTTAATAATATTTTTACTTTACAAAGATTATTATCTATTTCAAACCTACCTCTCGATACTTGTTTAAGTACCCAAGTTCTTATGACAGAGGCATCTTTTTGATGCCCCAAATTAGATCCGATATAATCTTCAAACAATAGTTGTTCCAATCACAAGCCTCCTTACAATCTGTATTGTTTTATCTATGCACACGATTGATATAAACACTTAAAACCAACAATCACATTCTTCCCCTCAAAAAGATTGTGCATAGCTCCGCATACATCTTTCCATCTTCAAATTTAACATCATCAAGCAATAATGCCTGGAATAACACTTCCCGGACTCTCTCTAATTTTACAATAGCAAGCTCCGCCTCTGAAAGTCCCTCCAGCTCTATATTTTCCAAAGCCACCGCTTTTCTTGCGGATAGGCAGTATGTATATAAATCCATGATATATCTGTCAGACATCACAAAGGCATAGGTGTCCTTGCCTTTATAATTGTATCGGCACTTTTCCAATTCTTCCTCAGATATGGTAAAGAAACATCTTACTGTTTCCGGATACACCTTCCCCTCATAGTCCGGCTTATATTTTTTTGCCAGTAGCTTGATTGTTGCAAAAATATTATTTCTCTCATAGGTCAGTCTGGTTCTCTTAAAAACAGCTTTTTCCCTCGCATATCCATGTAAACATTGTTCCCTATGGTTTTTCCGGCGAATGGTTCATACTCACCGATTCGCAACAGATAAGAAAGCACCTGCAACAACTTCTCCTTTGAAGTAATTTCATTGTAGCTGTAATCGCCAAAGCCTAACTGTTCAAACTGTAAGGGTGTACTTCCTTTTTTAATCTCCCGTTCCATTACCCTATCCACATCTCTCATTGACTCCATATATCTTTTTGCACTCCTTCCTTCTAACAATAAAAGAGCAGCCGTGTTTTGACTGCTCCACCTTTGGACAAAATGTCCAGAAGTTCTATATTTCCACTTTTGGACTTTTCGTCCAGAAGTGTCCTGTTACAATACTGATAAGCTCTCCTGCAATGCCAATTATCTTGAAAATCAGCACTACACCGCCGATTAAACCGCCTATGATACAATTCAGAGCAAGAACACCAATGCTCCCACTGATGCCGAAATTCTTCGGTATCAGCCACAGGCACATCCGGCGGATACCAAACGGGCACCTATAAAATGTCAAGACCGAATGTACAAAAAATATTATATAAAAATGTACAGTTAGTCTGTTTGTCTTAAATGATCTTTTAGCCTATATGATTTTCCTGATATGGGCACTACATGTGCATGATGTAATATTCTATCCATGATTGCATTTGCAACTACTGCATCATAAAATACTCCATCCCATTCATTAAAATTCATATTTGTGGTAAGTATTGTGCTTTTCTTTTCATAACGCATATCTATAAGCTGAAAGAATAGGTTTGAATCCTCTTTATTAATCGGCAGATACCCTAATTCATCTATGATAAGAAGACGATATTTACTAAAGTGTTTTAATCTTGCATCCAGGCGGTTTTCCAACTGTGCACGCTTTAATTGCTGCAATAAATCATTACATTTGATAAAGTATGTGCTTGCATGTTTTTTAGCAGCTGCAATACCTATAGATGTTGCAAGATGCGTTTTTCCAACGCCGCTGGGTCCTAAAAACACGATATTTTCATTCTTTTCCAGAAAACCAATCATCATCGTTTTCTATTATAAATTTTTGATATGCCAAATAATAAAGTTTAAGTGGTAAGTCCAATCCACTATACACTTCTACAAATTGATCCTCATTTCCATCCTTTCCTAGAACTGGATTCATATTAACCATCCACTTATGAATATATGTTGCCTCAGAAATCAAATCATACAAATATACTTTAACAGAATTAATCTGATAAGCTTGACTGACTAAATACAAATAATTTATCAGCCCTACTTCATATTCTGTTATACGAACCAATCCATATCCAGAAGTTTCGTTCATATCATGTTCACTAGCTAACGCTATTAAAATCTCTCTATTTTTATATGTTGGATTATTCTTAAATTCTTCCATTCTTTCACATAATACATCTAATTTCCATTCCCTGCGATTCTTAGGCCATCCTTCAGGCTTTTCAGAAGTTTCTTTGATTTCCACTTTCATACCCCCTACCTATTTGCATACCATAAAAAATGATCGAATTTTCTTCTCCTGAATGGGATGTGAATATTATACTCGTCTAATAATCCTCCAATGCATTCATTAAACGCTACATAATTATATTCCGATCTCCAAACATCTAATTTATGTTTAGACAGTCCATCAACATAGTTAGGTAGTGACTCTTTTACAATTCCATCAAATATCGAATAATCATCCCTGTGATAAACCTCCACATTGTGATATGTACAATACTTAGAAGCAAAAGAAAACATATTGATTGCCCCTACATTCTTAGCAATAATATTCACAAGTTCAGGATCACCTGCTGCCAATCTAACATCAAAAGCAGGAATATCCAAAATTACTTTTGCCAAATCATATAACGATAATTGACTCTTATACTGTGACAAATGCGTAGAATTTGTCACATCTATTACAGCAATTTTCATTGCGATTGTATTTAAATCGTCATGCTTTGGATACGCATTCAAAACCTCTCTAATTATTAAACCTTCCTTACCATAGTTTGCACTTTCTTCTACTAAACGGTGCTGTTCTTCTATATTTTCTGCTGTAATAGGCAAATATATTTTTTTTGACAAGGATTTTTTTTGTTTTACAATTTTTTTATCAAAAACTTTCAAATTATCCATTTTTAATATTTTATTTATACACCAGTATGTAGTTGCTCCTTGAATTGGTTCTATTCCTTTTTCCTCTAAATATAACAAAAGTAATCCTCTCTGTTTTCCCTCTGGAACTATTCCTGTTTCTGCAACTTCAATATGTGGTTTTAAGTTATCTTGTTTTTCATTATTTCCATATACCACATACTCCGTATTATCAATTGTTATTTTTTTCATGTCTGATTGCTTCCTTTCATAATCACACAGCATCTTGACACTTCTGTATACAACCATAAACACGCACAAGCCATTTCTGACTTAGGCTGCATTTGATATTTTTCTAAACCACTTTAAACATTTTCTGGCTCACCGGCTTCTTCTGCCCTTTCTCCAATTTCCTGCGAGCATTTTCCATTTCTTCTATATCTGATATACTATTTATTATATCGTCATTTTCTTCTCATTTCCATAACAAAAAACGCTCCAGCTATCGCCAGCGTGCCTCCAAACTAACTATTCTCCTATATTGCTTTAAACATCTTCTGTGACACAGGCTTCTCTCCTTGCGTCCGTTCCAATTCTTTTCTGGCATTCTGCAAGTCCTCCAGCCGCTTCAATTCATCCTCTGCATCCTCAAGACCTAAATGCGTATAGGTGTTGGTATGTACATATATCACTCCAAATGAATAATAAAGCAAGTCAATTCTGAAATACTTTTACACAAAACACCATATTATTCGTGCACAAATATCTCCCCATATCCTTTAAAATCAAGTCTCTCCGGCAAATACCCGACAAAAAGCAATACCCCATTTGCAATTTCGCGAAAATACGCGTGAGAGGGGGCATCGGTCTTTAGGATGAAAGTAGATTGAGATTCAAATCCCCCCCCCTGTCATCACTCTAATTGTTTAAGTATATTATATTGTTTTGTAAATTCTTATTGAAACTTCTCGTTTTATAGCAATCGGGAACTTACCCTGAAAAATATTCAGGGTAAGTTCCTTTTTTGTTATACTGTTTTCATATGATATGGGTGCTACAGAAAGGACACTCACATGAAAAAGAATAATGAAAAGAAGTATTTACATTTAACATATAAGGACAGATCCGTCATCCATGAATTTCTTAATTACGAATATTCCTTTACAGCTATTGGTAACCGCATACATAAAGATAGAACCACTGTTGCTAAAGAGGTTAAATCTCATCGCTTTATTAAGCCTTTTGGTAAATCTAAAGAAATAAGCTGTCCTAATCTTAATAAAGCTCCATATGTTTGCAATGCCTGCCCTGATATAGGTAAATGCCGCAAAGCTAAACTCATTTATGTTGCCGCTATTGCCGATCATGAATACAGACAAACTCTTTCTTTACAACGTGCTAATCTTAAAGTTACAAAAGATCAGGTTGCTGCTATTAATGATGTTATTGCACCTTTGATGATTCATAAGCATCATAGTGTCAATCATGTTTTTGCTTCTCATCCCAAATTACTCCCTTTCAGTAAATCTACATTTTACAGATATGTAGATTTAGGGCTACTTGATGTTAAAAACATTGATTTACAGCGAAAGGTTCGTTTTCGTGTAAAAAAAGAATACGATTACTCTCGTGAAAAGATTGACCATAAATATCGTCTAGGTCGACAGTATCACGATTTTCAGGATTATATGGAGCTTCATCCTATGGCATCAATTGTTGAAATGGATACCGTTATTGGTACATCTGGTGGTAAGGGTGGCAAATGCTTCCTTACTTTACTATTTAAAACCTTTAATTTCATGCTTATTTACCTGCTCCCTTATAAAAGAGTTCAGTATGTTAATGAAGTTTTTCAGGATTTAAAAAAGACATTAGGTGATTTTGAATTTTCCAGACTTTTTGAAGTTATATTAACTGATAATGGAACTGAATTTTCTGACTCAGAAAGCATTGAACTTTCTTCAATAAATGGAGAACGGTTATCATATGTCTTTTTCTGCGATCCCAACGCATCCTGGCAAAAAGGCTCTATTGAAAAGAACCATGAGTATATAAGATATGTTCTTCCAAAAGGAACTTCCTTTGCTGGATTAACGCAAGTAGACTGCAATCTTCTTGCTTCACATATCAACTCAGTACCTAGAAAGTCACTTAACAACCAATCTCCTTTTGAAGCCGGTCAAGGCTTTATTGGATTAGATAACATCTCCAAGCTTGGTATTTCCCAGATACCATATGACGATGTTAACTTAAGTATAAGATTACTTCGTAAATAAATATTGGGCACCCATATCAAATCAGCATAAATACTTGTTTTCCAGCGGGAAGTTACTTCTATTCTTTTTTTGAAGTGCCGAACTTCCCGCTACTTAGAGTGTGCAAAAATCACTACGAAAGTAATTTTATTATACTATTTTTTCAAATATATCACAATAATTTATAAACAAACTCCCATTTTTCGGGAACCTACTCTGCCAAAAAGCAATTTTAGGGCATCGGGAACCTCGCCTGAAATTTAACAAAATTTCGCACGAAGGGGCCATCGGTCTTTTTTCCCAAAATTGACTGAGATTATACCACCACATAGTCAAAAAATCTTTTACCATTTACATCAATGTATTTATTATCCTTTTTCCATTTTCTTCAATAAATTTCATATACGACTCCATATATTCCCAGTCAATACTTTCATCATCCTTCACTGGTAATGGAATTGTAAAGTCAGTTTTCATATGACGGTTCAATTCATCAATAAAAGCCTTATAATGTAATCTTCCCTCTCTGAAAACCATAGTTGCAATATATTGTTTTTGGTAATATGACATTTCTTTTTTAGGAATTAACACATTAACATTTTGACTTGTATAAAAAGGTTTATCTTGTATAAAACATGAGCCAAGATATTCTCCCCCTAGCGAAATTGTCATATAACCAGCTTTATATGGCTCTAATCCGTCAATTCTATCAATATAATCAGTTACCCCATTGTTTGCATTTGCCCTACCAACAAAATTAACAGACGGTGCATTATCTTTCATTCTGACTTTATCTAATTTTGATCCACTATCGATAATGAATAAATCATCATCATATAAATGAAATCTTTTGAATCTACTTACATCGACACTTTTTTCTGAATATTCATAAGTTTTTATACAATTCTTAATCGCTACTTTTGCTTTATTTTTTATTGCTCCAATATATTCGTTCATGTAATTCCAATCTGGAACATCTGGTGATGTAATCGGCAATTTAATAACAAGATTCAAAATATCCGTTCTTGTCATTTTTTCTATGAAATCATATTTATTAGCTATTTTGGCCTTTATTACAGATATAAGAAATAAGCTTTCATTCTCTGTCCATTCATGATTAAGTGCGTACATACCTTGTACATGAGAATATCCAACAAAATCATTTGCTTGATAAAAAAAGGAATCTGTACTTTTTGCAGCGGTATCTGTAAATGTAATAATTCCTTTTTCTTCAGTGCAATCTCTATTTGTATATCCCCCAACGCCGTTATTAAAACCAGAATTTACTATTACTGGATTTTTTCCGTCATCTTCAAGCAAATCCTTATTAGTAAGCTTGTAAGCTTTTGTCGGATGAATATCAAATAGCTTTGAAATAGTGAATTCTCCCCATTTGTCTGTATCAATTATCATGTTTCTTACCATCCTTTAATACAATAGAAATGCTATTATCATCATTTTGTAAAATGTTACTTGAATATAAAACTTTATTCAAAAGATTATTTTGAAATGCTTTTACATCAATACCTTTTTTATACATTTCATAATCCATTACAGTTTTAACGAAATGTTCTTCAAATATTACAAATGGTTTCTCCGGTTTTTGATAAGATAAATGTTCCTTCGGATTGATTATCTGTCTGGTATCATATTTACTGTCAATACCATCATGAATAGATTGAATCCAATAATCCTCAATCCCATTCCATCGATTTTTTATATCTTGTCTGCCCTGATTTTTTACTGTCTCCAATCCATCTTCTTCTATATAGTAACCAATAATATTTTGACCATTTTGAGGTTTATGAGCTTCAAAAACAAATATTGAAGTTGTAACACCTGTAAATAAATTTTCAGGCAATTTGATTATCGTCGTTACCTTATGCTCTTTAAGCACCTTATTGCCATATTTCTTATCTGTCAGATCTTTTTCAAGCTTTTTATCCGGTAAAATAAATGCACACTTTGTTCCAACTGGAACATTATCAAGAACCGCTTTAACAATAGTCATGCAACCATATGCACGTTCAAACGGAGGATTCATCAACACCTTTGTTATACCTTTTGTTTGACTATCACTTTCAAGTTTAACTTTTATCTCTCTAATCCACTTAGCAGCTTCCTCTTTTCTTGTATCTAACTGCTCCAGATTAGTCTTACCATCTTTGTGAATAAGCATATTAGCACATGCCAATGCATAAATCTCTCTATCAAATTCAATTCCGTATAACTGCTTTGCTTTAATTTCTTTCGCTTTATCAGTATTTATTCCACCAGCCTCTTTAATCATATTGCACATAGATTTAACAAGAAAAGCTCCCGAACCGCAAGCTGCATCAAGAATCACATCATTCTGATCAACCTCTAACAAACGATACATAAATGATGTAATATGATCTGGTGTAAAAACCTGTCCTCTTTCAGATTTTCCTTTATAGCGATTAAATTCGTTAAAGAAGATAGCCATTACATCCTCACCATTCCACTTATCCGAATTAATCAAATCAGATATTTCTGTAATCCAATCAATAAAATCATCAATAGCCTGCTGATTATCAGTAGTATTCATCTTTATTTCTGAATAAACATCACATAATAAATCCAACTTTTCATTTTGCTTTTTTGCTTCTTTAAGACTTTTTGAAAGCTGATTTAAAATTGTTTGATGAAAAAGGCTATACTCTGTTCCTTTATGAAGTATTGCACCTTCCTTTACAGCAACCAAAGCACAGGCCGTAAATATCATTCTATGATTAAGATTTTTTACGCCAAACTCTTTGTGTAGGCAATTATTGATTTTCATAGTCAAATCGTAAATCCTACCTTTGTCAATAGAATCTGCTACAAACAATTTAGTATAATATTCTAATCGTTGAAGAGTTGATGCAGGTGAAGGTAATTCATCATTATTCATAAACACACGAATATCTTTTCCATTATACAAAATACCCACGACTTTTGAATAATGTCTATTTAGAATATCTATATTCTTAATTAGTTCCTTTTTCCATTTGCTTTTTAAAATATCTTCCTTTTCAGATTTAGTTTCAAGAACAACAGCTACTCCATTCTGATTATATGGAAGACACCAACCATCTGGTTTATCACTTATTCCATTAAAATCTGTAGTTCCAAGTCTACTTCCTAATTGAATAAAAGTTGTAAGCTGCCCCACTCCGGCAATAAATGCTGATGTTTCTACATTATTACCACTAGAATCAATAAATCCCAAAGTAATTCCTGCCTCATTTCTAACTTGATCTTCTGTACGAAATGCCATTTTTTCCTCCTAAATATCTGCCCCATTTTTTTAACCAACAATATCTGTCATATGAAAAGATAACATTATGATGCTTTGAATTTTTATTTACAATCACAACTTTATCTTCAGTCGTAACTCTATCAAATATCTGAGATGCCTTACCTCTGAAAAACTCAGTAACTGTGTGATTTTCCGGAATTAAAATAATCTCTTTTTCATAAAATCTCCTCTCAATATAATACAATTATAATATAAAGTAATTACTTTTTACAAATATTATATTTGTAAAGTTATAATTACTTATAAAACATTAGCAAATTCTATAATAAATTAGGAGCATAGTTCTTGATCACAAAAAAGCCACAATCTTAGCGTAAATACTCCCAAACGATTGTGGCTTTTTATCATCAATTTTTATTTTGTAAGTAGTCATTTACTACTAAGGGATTTCTCCCCATTTTTTTGACTATTATGGCTCATATTCCATATTCCTTAGTAGTCTAAATCGTAGTATTTTCAATACTTTCCACCATATTCTGCCCTGTATTGCCCCAGTCTGCGAAGGTATGCATTATCATAAAACTTGAGTGCCATGGCAGATGAAAAGTATTTTTATCATATATCTAAAACCTCTCTAAATGCTTGATTTTACTGTGTTTTCGGCACTTATAACAACTCTGCAATATTTCTATGATAATATTTTTGTTCACATTTTTAGCATATTTTGGAATAACTTTGCATAACTTTTCCTTCGTTTGGGCTAAATACTGGGCTATTTTCAAACCTTTTAGCCCACAACCTTTTTCATATATAGATTAGCTAATATTTATAAGGTTAGAGAAATAGACGATGTGGAGTATATTTTAGGTTTAGAATTACCTACTCAAGCAAAAAGAATTACCAGAAAAGAGCAAATACTTGTACCCTCTGTCGAAGGTTTCTTAATATAGTTGTGCTTTGGCAAATGAATCTTGCCTTTATGTCTGGTACTGAATAATCTGATACATTTCTTGTCACAATATATTCTGCTCCATAACTTTTTGTACATTCCATTTGTAAACAATCCCCAATACCAGAAAACCATTCATTTGCAAGACCAGATAATAATTTTGCTTTATCTATGCCCTCTACGCCAAAATCTTGCACAAATTTGATTATATTTTCTTCGTTCCTTTGCCATATAATCTTTTCCTTATTAGAATCATTGTATAATCCATTTACCCTTACATAATCTGAATTACAAATAATAACATATCTTCTGGTATTTTTTCGAGTTCCATTATTGCTCTCTGTCTTAACGCCGTCATATGTCATAGCTCCTTTAAATTTTAGGATAAAATTGCTGTTTCTTCTTATTTATATTATTCATCCCCGCCTCCCTTATTTTGTTGTTATCATTTCATCATTACAACTATATTTACTTAAACTATATTTTTATTTATCAGTCTGTTCACTTACAGTACCTAAATCCTTATATAGAGCATCCATTTTACTCTTTACCACATTATCTGCTCTAACCTTAATGTACCAGTCATGTTCAGCAGCTTACACCATCAAATCCAAACCTAATCATAAGATAAATATTTTTTACTTAGTCTGCAATACGCAAGCATTCTTTTTCTCATGCTATAATAATGTTCATCGCGAGGCTCAATCTTAGGTCTGTTTCCACGCACTATCTCATCAACTGGCATCTGAAACAAATTACTCAATGCATATAAATTGTCAATCGACGGCACATTAGCACCGTTCATCCATCGGTATATGCTCTGCAGACATCCGAGCCCAAGATACTTTTTCACATCTTTTACAGTCAATCCCTGGTTTTGCATTATTCTTCTTATATTATTGCCGGTTTCAATATTATCAATTACAGGTACCATATCACATCTTCCTTTCCTAAATACTTTTTTCGCATTATTTTTATAAATACTATTATAAATATACTATAAACAATAGTCAAGTATTTGTCATTGGACTTGTAATTCAATAACTTATATAGTTCATCCATAAAATGTCCCGTCCTTACCCTGAACTTTTTATCATTTTCCAACTCAGCTTCTGTCCTTAATTTATCTCCCAATATGCCGTATTTTTCTGTAAATTCTTCAAATGCCTTATCATACTCATCATAATATGGATTTATTCTTTTACATGTCTCTTCGTTAGATTCTCTCCATAAAAAAATCATATTATCCAATATCTTATCCCACTCATCATGGCATGTATCATTAACTAAAATTCCCTCTTCATTCGTATAATTTTCCCCAAGATACGATGGCGAACCATTTCTGTTATCCTTTAAATCCTGTAGCATATCAGGAATCAACCGTTGCAGATAACCATCCATATTCCAGACGTCACACTCCGCATAACCTCTGACTATACGCTGACAACTCCATTTTATACATCTTTTTAAATACTTTAATATTTCCTGCATTTTAAATTTTTTACCCAAAGCACAACGGCGAAATTCTTCTTTATCCCAGACATTATTTACATAATATTTTTTATTACTCATTTTACACCTTCAATCTAATTACCATTACTATATTTTTCAAATTTATGAACAATTGTTATTTTCCATAAATTTAATTTTAACGCAAAAATATCCCCGTCAACGACGAGGATATCTTCAATACTGGTATGTAACACTTTACTTAAAATCAGAAAATTATCTATACTTGGAAGTGACCGCCCTGAAATCCATTTATATATGGCTTGAGGATTTTCAAATCCCATAAATTTCTGAATATCTTTCACGGTATATCCATTTTTCTTTAACAATTCCCTGATTCTTTCACCAGTTGCTTTTTGTTGAATAGATAAATAAACAGGCTGCATTTCTGTTCCTCCTTAATCTATCCCGAATTATTTTAATTTTAACATCCCACAGCTAAATTTTCCATAATTGTTTCATATATATTCTTGCAAAAATCCTGATACTCATTTCCAAACCTCCATTTCTTTAACACGTTATATATTTTATATTATGATATGTAATATGTCATTGAACTGGTGGTTTAAAGCAAACATTTCTAATTATGTTTCTTATATATTTTTAAGCAAACTTTTTAAATTATATAAATGCCGGCTTGACTTAGCAAAAAGCCATAAAGCATCTATAACCTCCTCAGACAAATTGCTCTTTTCATTATCCCACCTCTGTCCTGCTGCAAAACTCTCACCAATTCTATAGCCTATAAAAGCAGCTACATCATTTAATGAATTTGCAAGCATTCCAAAAAATGAATTTGGCATATTTTTTATTGGTACATTTTTTAAAATATCAATTATTAACTCTAACTTCCAATCATATGCATAAAACGCTCCATTAGGTTTAGCCATTTCATCAAGTGCAAGCATTGCAGAATGTATAAATGTAAAAAAATAATTATATACATATCCAAATTCTTGCGGAAGTTCTGCAATAAAATTAATTTTATTATCCCTGACACCGTCTACATTTCCAATAAAATTATTTATTACATTTTCATCCTGATATTGATTAAAATACATTACATTTGAATTAACCAACGAAATATAATTTTCATATTCTACATTATAGTCTTTTGAAAACTCATAAAGTTCCAGAAAGAATTTGCTAATATCAGAAACCTCAAAAATTACAATCCCATTCTGTTCAACATATGGATCTTGTTTAGGATTATCTGTATAAAGCAGCTGAACAATAGGGAAGTCGTATTCTCCACTTGTATTTGTATAAACATTATTAGCCCAATCGACTGCTGTAATAACATTCAAATCTCCCAATGCATATCCAATCATAATAACAAGTGACTCTTTCATCAAAAATGGTAATCGTGCCTGTCTGTAATCATTAGGTCTAAACATATATGCATAATCTTCGTTTGTTATAACAATACTATCCGGTATATTACATACTCCATGAATGTGATAAATAGGAATCATATTTGAAATTTTGGTAAAACAACCATCTGGTGAAATAGATATACAATCACCGCCCAAAATATTTTCTAAAACTGTATCATAGTTAGTAGTGGTAATCCAGGATGCTGGAATATTTCTGAAGTATTTTTCATAATCCTCTTTGACACTCTCTTCTGGATAAACATTTGTTTTTTCACTAATTATGCACTTCATTTTTCTAACAGCTTCTTGATATGTAATATTATTTTCAATACTATATTCCTTACATATTTTTGTTGCAATTTCAGGATAAGAATTTTTATTTTTTAATATATTTTCATTAATTTTCATCTCTTCGCAACATACTTTTAATAATTCAGCCCATGTATACGCTTCATAATAGGTATTATTTTCCAGTATTGCTTTTGTAAAACCCGAGCCAACAAAAAAACCTAAATTTCCCAACCTTGACGCATTACAAATTGCTTTAAATACATCTTCTTTCGTCTTTATCTCTTTCATACGCTCTTCTCCTTAATAACTTTACATACATTTATACTCATCCCCCACATTTTCCCTTCTTTCCCATAAAATTCCTTTACCTATATATACCACCCACAACGTAAAAAAAATGTCGAATCCTGCGATTCGACATTTTTTTTACTAACTTTAAATCTTTACACACTTTCATTCTCGCTGTAAAATTGGAAATTTCGTAATTCAAACAAACAAATTGAACATTAATAAGAGTAATTTTTATAACTTTCTAGCCTTAAAGCACACCGAAATAGGTATCATCTCTGCCTTTTTTGCCTTATCACTTGTGTCATTCATATCACTAACATTTTGCTCAATCATTTGCTCAATTACAAAGCCCGCTTTTGCAAGAGCATTAACATATGTTGAAATCATACGATTACACAAAATAACTTCACTATCATGCACAGGCATTTTATAATAAGATTCATCAAAGTAACTTGATTCAAATACCATTTTGCCATCATCCAACATATTCTTTCCATTCTCTCGACAAAAGGCAACGCAATGATATAACGTGTGATTCCAGCTAAAAATAAATATCCCATCTTTTTTTAAACAGGAAGCAATTTTATTAAAAGTCCCTTGCAAATCGGTAGTCCAGCCAATACCATATATAGAGTACACATAATCAAAATAACATTGAGGGAGATTCATTTCTTCCATAGAACAACATATGAGATTTGCTGCATATCCACATTCATCAAGATACTTTTGGGCATTATCAAGTTGATTCTGAGAAATATCAATTCCCCATAACTCACCGGCGTTTCTTTCGGCATGATATTTTAAAGAATGACCGCTACCGCAACAGATTTCCAACATCTTCTTACCGGTTACATTTCCAAATAGCTTTAACTCATCTTCCGTTGGAAATTTCACACCAAACTGAGGAAGAGCAGTTGTCCCAAACCATAAATCTGCATGATTATTCCAATATTTTTCATTATATGCAATCGCATCATTTCTCATAGGTATACCTCTCATATAAATTCAATTTTTCTCAATTATACTACTTTTCCCTTTACATTGCCACAATAAAACAGAGAGCATGACAACCGCCATACCCCTCACACATTTTCACACCTCTCACCATACAATCCCCTGATACTTCCGCTCAATCTCCATTGCCTTATTTATCGTCTCCGCAAAATTATCCGCCATGACAAATCTACCCACAACGCAAAAAAAATGTCGAATCCTGCGATTCGACATTTTTTTCCAAAAATTTCCAATAGATTAAAATTCACACAAACAAACTCATTAAATTGGCAGGAACAAGTGCATTTGAGTATGTACCTGCAAGTACAGGTTCACTGTAACCGCTCAGAATGAAAGATATTTTTTCAAAATAATAAAAACCTCTTTAGGCGACAGAGCACTGACCAGCATAAATTCTCCTAATTAATATCAATATCAGCTAAAGCGTCTATCAATTTTACATTATCTTTATGTGATTTTATGGCAATTCTGTAATACCCGTCTGTGAGATTCTTATAATTGCTGCAGTCTCTTATAAGGATTCCCCTGTTTAAAAGTTCTTCTTTCAGACCTTTTTTGTGCATAAAAAATATATAATTTGCGTCACTCTCCCAGTACTTAATATTCATTTTTTGAAAATTAGTACAGATAAATTCTCTCTCTTTACTTATTAAACTTACTGTGTCTGCAGCAAATTTATCCTCATCAAGAGCAGCTATTCCTGCATTTTGTGCCAGAACAGAAACATTCCACGGCTGCCCGGCATCATACATTTTGCCAATAAGCTCTTTATCATATGTAATGCCATATCCAAGCCTGATGCCCGGTATTGCATACATTTTGGTAAATGCCTTCAGAACAAACAAACCTCTGTATCTTAATATACTTTTAACGTATGAAAGTTCATCTTCCTTCCCTGTAAAATCAAGAAAACATTCATCCAGAAAAATACGCACTCCGTTCCTGTCACATTCCTTTATAATTCTTTCAAGCAAACGGTCATTTATAAGTATCCCTGTAGGATTATTAGGATTACATAAAAAAATCATATCAGGTTTATACTCAAACATTTGCATAAAATCATCTTCTATTTCAAATGTGTTGTGATTTATCTGATAATACTCAACTTTTGCCCCGACACATTCAAGTGCGGCTTCATATTCTGCAAAACATGGAGCTGCAACAACCGCATTTTTCGGTTTTATGGCAAATACATATCTGTACAGCACATCAGAAGCTCCGTTTCCGCATATAATGAAGCTACTGTCAACTCCATATCTTCTGCCAATCTTTTCTCTTAAATCATCACAAAACATCTGCGGATAATTTTCACACATTTCAAGCGAATTAACAACCGCTTCACGCACGCTTTCCGGAATTCCCATAGGATTAATATTAGCTGAAAAATCTGTCACATTTTCATATTTATAAATATCTCCGCCATGTATGTTTTTCATGAACATTTCCATTCCTTAACAGATTTTTCAAGGCGTTTAAGTCCATCTTCAAGCATTTTTTGTGGGCATGCAATATTAAATCTTAAAAATCCACCGTTGCTTCTGTAAGCAGAGCCGCTGCTTACATAAAGCCCGCTTCGTTCACATATAAAATCTTTTAATCCATCAGAATCACTTGCAATATCTGTGCAATCAAGCCACATAAGATATGTAGCGTCTGACTCCACGGGCTTTATCTGCGGAATTCTTTCTTTTATAAATTTTTCTGCAAACTGCCTGTTTTCCCACAGATATTCTCTAAGGTCGTCAAGCCATTCTCCACCTTCACTATATGCCGCAGCCGCCGCATCAGCCGCAAAAACATTAGTCTCTGCCAAATTGTCTGTCTCAAGTCCTGTAATAACACGCTGTCTGATATTTTCATCAGCCACGATAACTGCCGCTGTCTGGATTCCGGCAATATTAAATGTCTTTGTCGGTGCAACACATGTAATACAATTATCTCTGCACACATCTGATACAGATGCAAACGGGATATAGCTGATACCTGGTTTTGTTATATCACAATGAATCTCATCAGACACAACAAGCACATGATATTTTTTGCAAAGTTTTCCTACTTTATCTAAAATATCTCTATCCCATATATTTCCTGTAGGATTATGCGGATTACATAATATCATCATAGATGTCTGTGGATTTGCGAGCTTTTCTTCCAAATCCGCAAAATCTATGCTGTATTTTCCATCATTATATACGAGCCTGCTTTCAAGCACATTTCTTCCATTATCCAATATCGAATCAAAAAACATATTATAAACAGGTGTCATAACAACAACATTTTCTGCCGGTGTAGTCATTTTGCGGATAATGCTTGATATAGCCGGGATTACGCCGGTTGTAAATATAAGCCATTCCTTATTAATAGAAAAATTATATCTGTCTTTCCACCATTTCTGATATGCACAATACCACTCGTCCGGTATGTCAGTATATCCAAAAATTCCATTTTCTGCTCTTTTGATTATCGAATCAGTTACCACCTGCGGTGTACGAAAATCCATATCCGCTATCCACATGGCAAGACCACCTTCTTTAACCCTGTCCCACTTTATTGAATGGGTACCTGTTCTGTCTGTAATCTCATCAAAAAATTTTCTGTTTTTCATACCCGACATTCCTTTCACATATTTATTTTCTAGCAAAACTGATTAATCATCAATTTTCTTAATATCAATAAGCTGCGTTACCATAAATGCATGCAGCTGCGTCTCAAAATCATGTAATAAAATCCATGCTATTTATTTTAATATTTCATCCTCTATTTTACAATAGCTTAACAGGGTAATTACTGCGATGTTTATTAAGATATATAAAATATAAAAAAGTTGTTAAATTTTTATCATTTTCGTCAAAAATTACACAAATTGTGTTGATTTTACAGGTCGATTATGTATAATATAAGAAGATAAAACCGCCTTTAAAGACGGTTATCGCACAATAAGTAAAGAAACGAGGTTAAATGTAAGATGGCAGAAATCGATTTAAGCAAGTATGGTATCACAGGTACAACTGAGATAATTCATAACCCTTCTTATGAATTATTATTCGAGGAAGAGACATCTTCTAAAAACGAAGGTTATGAAGTTGGTAAGGAAAGCGAACTTGGTGCTGTTGATGTTATGACAGGTATCTACACAGGACGTTCTCCTAAAGATAAGTATATCGTAGTTGACGAAAACTCAAAGGACACTGTATGGTGGACAAGCGATGAGTACAAGAACGATAACCACCCAATGCCAGAAGATGTATGGGCTAAGGTTAAGGACATCGCTAAGAAAGAGCTTTGCAACAAGAGACTTTTCGTTGTTGATGCATTCTGTGGTGCTAACAAAGACACAAGAATGGCAGTTCGTTTCATCGTTGAAGTTGCTTGGCAGGCACATTTCGTAACAAATATGTTCATCAAGCCAACAGAAGAAGAACTCAAGAACTTTGAGCCAGATTTCGTTGTATACAACGCTTCTAAGGCAAAAGTTGAAAATTATGCAGAGTTAGGTCTTAACTCAGAGACTTGCGTTGCATTCAATATTACAAGCCGCGAACAGGTTATTATCAATACATGGTACGGCGGTGAGATGAAGAAGGGTATGTTCTCTATGATGAACTACTATCTCCCATTAAAGGGTATTGCTTCAATGCACTGCTCAGCTAACACAGATTTAGATGGCAAGAACACAGCTATCTTCTTTGGTCTTTCAGGTACAGGTAAGACAACACTTTCTACAGATCCTAAGCGTCTCCTCATCGGTGATGATGAACACGGCTGGGATGATAACGGCGTATTCAACTTTGAAGGTGGATGCTACGCTAAGGTTATCAATCTTGATAAGGATTCTGAACCTGATATCTACAATGCAATCAAGCGTAACGCTCTTCTTGAGAATGTAACACTTGATGCTAATGGTAAGATTGATTTTGCTGATAAGAGCGTTACAGAAAACACTCGTGTATCTTATCCAATTAACCACATTAAGAATATTGTACGTCCTATTTCTTCAGCACCAGCTGCAAAGAATGTAATCTTCCTTTCAGCAGATGCTTTCGGCGTACTTCCTCCAGTATCTGTTCTTACACCAGAGCAGACACAGTACTACTTCCTTTCAGGTTTCACAGCTAAGCTTGCTGGTACAGAGCGTGGTATTACAGAACCTACTCCTACATTCTCAGCTTGCTTCGGTCAGGCTTTCCTTGAGCTTCACCCAACAAAGTATGCTGAAGAACTTGTTAAGAAGATGAAGATGAGCGGTGCTAAGGCTTACCTCGTTAACACAGGTTGGAACGGCACAGGCAAGAGAATCTCAATCAAGGATACTCGTGGTATCATCGATGCAATCCTTAACGGAGATATCCTCAATGCTCCTACAAAGAAGATTCCATTCTTCAACTTTGAAGTACCTACAGAACTTACAGGTGTTGCAACAGAGATTCTTGATCCTCGTGACACATATGCTGATGCTTCTGAATGGGAAGTAAAAGCTAAAGACTTAGCTGGCAGATTCATTAAGAACTTCGCTAAATACGAAGGAAATGAAGCTGGTAAAGCACTTGTTTCAGCAGGTCCACAGTTATAATTATAAACAATGAGTATATGGCTTCATGCCGATATGTCATGTGTTTTTAGATTACTTTAAAAGCACCGCTTCCGGGCAATCCGGAAGCGGTGCTTTTGTAAGCTTCTGCCTATGAAGAATATACTCTTTACAAGTTTCGTAAATTCAATAATTATCAACCAAGAAAATCATATTTTGAGCTGTTGAATGAAGACATAATATCTGCTGTAGAACTATATGTACTGCTCACACTCTGTAAATTAGCTTCAGCATTACTCTCAATCCTGTCTGTAACAAACGAAAGCTTTTTCATAAATTCAGAATCACTTCCAAATATTTTTTCAAGCGAATCAACGTCTGCCTTTTTAAGCTTATCAGAATCAACCTCAAGAGTTCCGTCACTGTTATAAGTTATTCCGACTTTTTCAAGTGATTCCTTAATACTCTTTGGAAGTCCCTTTAATGCTTTCTTATAGAATTCGTCAAGGCTTGAGGACGTTTTTGACATAACTTCAACAAGCGAATTATATTTATCTATAAGTTCCTGTGCTGCTGCTGTAACCTTTGAAGTATCTTTGCTTTCTCTTGCATCTTTAAATACTGTACTCTTTTTACCTGCAAGCTTATCAATAGCATTCTGCAAATCCTCTGATGATTTATCAGTATTTTCATATCCTGTTTTGGAAACTTTTGCTTTCAGCATCTGTGTCGCTGCTGATGTGCTTCCATTTATGCTGTTAAGCATCGAATCTGCTGAACTATCATTATTAATATAATCAAGCAATGTTGAATTATTAATTGGAAGTCCCGCTTTTCTTGCTGTCTCATTTAACATCTGTGTAGTAACTCTCATATTTCTCTCCTTTCCGCTTTATGTTGTATATTTTTTATCAAATGCACATATATATTTTATCGGTCATTTTTTTATATAAATAACCCCGGCAAAAGACTCTTTGCGACTTTTACCGGGGTTTTATAAAGGAGGCCTTTGCCTATGAAAAGCAGTTTAAAATCAACCCTTTACACCACCAAGCGTAACACCTCTTACAATAAATTTTGAAAGACACAGATAAACTATAATAACCGGAAGAATTGCAAATCCAAGCATCATATAAACCTTACCCATATCAAACTTCAAAAAGTCAGCACTTCTAAGCTGTGCAATAAGTATTGGAAGTGTTTTTTTGCTATCCTTATTAAGAAGAAGCGAAGGAATAAAATAGTTATTCCATGAAGCAACGAAAGTGAATATCGCCTGTACCGCAATTGCCGGCTTCATAAGTGGAAGCACTATCTGATTAAATATTCTGAATTCATGTGCACCATCAATTCTTGCAGCTTCAACAAGTTCAATCGGAAGTACACTATCCATATACTGCTTAATAAAGAAAAACACTACCGGTGAAGCTATTGAAGGAACAACAAGCGGTATGAATGAATTCATCAGATGCATATCACCCATCTGCTTGATAAATCCAAGTGCTGATACCTGTGTAGGCACCATCATTATAATCATAATAAATGTAAATGCCAGTTTCTTAAATCTGAAATTATAAGCATGTATTGCATACGCTGTAAGTGCCGAAAAATATACTGAAAGAATTGCTGTTCCACTGGCTACAAGAAAGCTGTTTGCCATGCCGCTTAATACCGGAAGCTGCTTATCTGTCAGAAGATTTTTCAGGTTAACCAGAAATGATTTTCCTGGAATAAGTGAAAAACCTTTCTGTATATCCGGATGAGATCTTGTAGTATTTATAAGCAATACATAAAATGAAAACAGGCATAAAATTGATAACAGAATTAATACAATATAGCACAAAGTTCTTTGTATATATAATGCAATTTTATCGCTTTTATCCGCTTTTTTCTTATTTGTTTCTGTACTCATAATCTACGCCTCCCTTCACTTTTTTGCTTTCTTCGATGTTTTTGCACCCGTATCCACCATATCTTTTGTTACATATTTGAATACGAAAACACTAAGCACTGCTGTTATTATAAATAATATAACAGAAAGAGCACCAGCCATACCATAATTCTTACTATACAAATGCTTATTCAGATACATGATGGCAGTCATGCTTGTTCTGTCCGGATTACCATTACCATTAGTAAGAATCTGAGGAACATCAAACATCTGGATACCACCGATAAGTGAAGTTACAAGTGTATAAGCCATGATAGGTTTTATAATTGGAAGTGTAATCTTTCTGAATATCTGGAATGAACTCGCTCCATCAATTCTTGCCGCTTCCATAATTCCTGTATCGATTCCCATAATGCCTGCCATCAGGACAATTGTTGTATTACCGAACCACATGAGGAAATTCATAAGTGCGATAAGTCCTCTGGCTCCGGCGACCTCCGCCAGAAACCTGTATGTAGGAAGTCCCATTGAATTAAGAAGATTATTAATAGGACCTACATCTGAGAATATTGTATAAAATAACATTGAAAATGCAGATGCCATAATCAGGTTCGGCATATATATAACTGTCTTGAAAAAACCTGAACATTTTAATCTTAATCTTAAATCCGTAAACCATGATGCAAGTAATAATGAGAAAAACATCTGTGGAATAAATCCCATCATCCATATAATAAATGTATTCTTTAAATACATTGGAAGTTCGCTGTTAAATAATATTTCTTTATAATTTTTAAATCCAACAAATGTAGGTCCTACCTGCATAAGACCAACTCTGTAATTTTCAAAAAAACTGTTATAGAAAGTGGAAAGCAACGGAATTAACTGAAAAATAATATATACCAAAAAGAATGGTATCAAAAAAATATATCCCCACTTTGCATAACTCACACATTTTGATTTTTTTCTTTTCATGCCGCCCTCCATTTCCAGCGACAGGAAAGCACGCCTTGAAACCGATTCAGATTAAATACCAATTATTGATTCCCCGACGTGCTTCCATCACTTAATTACATATATTTATTAGTGTGACAAGTTTGGATATTTCTCAATAGCTGCTTTGTAGAAGTTATCAAGTGCTTTATCCTTAGTTACATTTCCATCGAAGTAATCCTTCATAGCTTTCTGGAATTCTTCGTTAAGACCCTGGTCATAAGCTGAAATATTCTTCATGTTAATCTTAGGTGCAGCCTGTGCAAACAGTTTGATATGATTCTGTCCGCCAAGGAATGCTGACTTGAAATCACTTGAAGCAAGTTCATTCATACCTGAAATTGTGTTTGTGTAATCCTGTGTATCTTTTGTTATCTGAACTTCTGTACTCTTATCACATGTAAGTGTCTTCATAATCTCTTTAATGAGGTTTGGATTATCTGTTCCTGATGCTGCACAGATCCATGTACCACCCCAGTAATAACTCTGTGGTCCCTGGCATACTGCATAATCACCATAGATACCATTACCAACTTCTTCCTTACCACCTTCCTTTACAGGAGTTGCAAGTGAGTTACCAAGAAGTGTGAAGTTAATGCCCCATGTTGAATAGAAGAAACCAAATACCTTACCTTTAGGACCCTGGTCTGCTGCCCATACATTATCCCAGAGAGATGACTTGTTATTATATCCTTTCTCTGTGAAAAGCTTTGTCTGGTCAACCCACTTCATAATATTGTCATCAATTACAATCTTGTTATTTGAATCAACCCAAGGTGCTGATACGTTGTTAGAAAATACCCTGTATGCATCATCATAACCTGAAAGCATCTTATAACCTTTGGCAGCTGCCTTTTCAGCAACAGAATTAAACTTATCCCATGATGAAAGTGCTTCCTGAACCTTATCCGGATTATCAGTTCCTAATACATCCTTTGCAATAGAACGTCTGTAAGCGAAAAGTCCAGGTGTTGCCTGCCATGTTGTACCTTTCTGGACACCCTTTGAATCAGTTACGATATCCTTTGTATACTGATACTGGTCAGCAAGGTCATCTTTTGTAAGACCAATATCATTTACAACATCAAGTGTATAATCACTGTCTACATATTTTAATGCGTAATCGGCTTCTACAAGGAAAATATCAACCTTTTCATCTGCCGGTGCATCTTTCTGCTTTAACAGTGCTGCATCAAGTGCATTCTGATAAGCATTATTCTCATTTGGTGTAACAACGAAATTAACCTTTACATCTGAAGGTAATTTTCCTGATTTTTTAAAGTATTCAAATCTTTCCTGAAATTCCTGATTCCAGCAATAAATATTAAGAACCTTTCCCTGTGCTGCTTCACTTGTATCTACCTTTGCAGCTGGCTTTCCACCGGAATTACCGCATCCGGCAAGCGTTGTCATTACCATTGCTGTTGCAAGAAACAGACTTGTTAATTTTCTTTTCATCATAATCAAACCTCCTCTAAAACTTAACCAATACATAACCCTTTGTTTCTTTGCCTGTTGCATCACATCTGTTTACTTTTGTCTGATGTCTTTTACTGTCTCTCCTTCCAGTAATCTGCCATCAACGACAACTCTTTTAACCAATGCAGTCTTGGGATTCTCAACACATGCTATAAGCTCTCTCGCAGCAAGCATTCCTATCTTTCTTGATTGCTGTTCTACTGTCGTAAGCTTTGGATTCAATATCTGTGAAAGCTTAATGCCGTCATAACCTACCATTGAAATATCATCCGGCACTTTTAAGCCTCTGCTTTTTATAGCATTAAACCCTCCCGAATAAGATAAATCATCAGGATAAAAAATACATGTCGGTGCATCCGTCATATTAAGAAGTTCATTTGTAAGCTTCTCTGCTTTAACCGCATTCAAATATTCAGATGACTTAACATATTCATCCGGAACATCTACATCCAGTTCTTCAAGTGTCATATAAAATGATGCAAGTCTTTCTTTTGTTACTTCTGAATTACTCTCACCATGTATATAAGCAATCTTACGATGTCCCATCTTATATACATACTGTACAAGTTCTCTCATCCCCTTTACATTATCTGAGCTGACGGAAGTACAGTTGTTAAATATGTAATCAATAGTCACTGAGGGAATAGCACCATTGACAACTTCCTGTACTTCAGGTTCTTCAAAATCCGCGCAGGCAATAACAACACCGTCAAGATTGCGATATTTGCAATGTTCATAGTATGTCATCTTTCTGTTATGGGTATTGATAAATGTAATATCATATCCACGACTTTCGGATTCGACCTTAACACCCTCCAGCACCGCTGAAAAATATTCATGTGTCAGACCACTGTGTGCTCTATCGTTCATTAACACGCCAATGTTATATGAACGGTTAGTTTTCAATGCTCTGGCTGCTGAGTTAGGATAATAACCCATATCACTTGCAGTCTGACGTATCTTCTTTCTGGTCTCTTCACTGATGTCACTATGATTATTAAGTGCCTTGCTTACTGTCGCAACTGACACGCTGCATTTTTCTGCAATATCTCTCATAGAAACCATCGTATCTTACCCCTTTACCTGTGCTTGTTGTTATTACTTAATCGTTTTCGTAAGTTCACTATAGCACGACATCTATTTTAATGCAACTGTTTTTTATTTTTTTATAGTTATGACAAATTTTGTATATACATTTTTGTGCAATATGACTATTTTTCTGTTTTTTATCATTAAACATTGCTTTTTCATTTTCATTAAAATATACTCAAATCAGATAAATATATTCTTAATTTTTTAATTAGGACAATCATATTATATAATATACAGGTTTTATCTTAATTTCTCCTGTGTTTTACTGATTTTTGTTCCTTAATCGTTTTCGTAATATCTAATACAGCTTGCATATGAATAAAATATGCAGAAACGAGGTTTATATGAATTTGGGATATTTTGATGATGATAATAAAGAATATGTTATAACAACTCCCAGAACTCCTCTTCCATGGATTAATTACCTTGGATGTGAAAGTTTTTTCAGACTTATAAGCAACACAGGCGGCGGATATGCATTTTATAAAGACGCAAAGCTTTTAAGGCTTACAAGATACCGCTATAACAATGCTCCGCTTGATTCTAACGGTCACTATTTTTATATTAACGATAACGGATGCATCTGGAATCCGGGATGGCAGCCTGTACAGACTGAACTTGACAGCTACGAATGTCGTCATGGTCTTGGATATACAACATACAAAGGCAGCAAAAATGGCATTGAAGCACATGTTACATCATTTGTTCCAATTGGAGCAAACTGTGAGCTTACACGTTTAAGTCTTAATAATACTTCCGATAAATCTAAGACATTTTCAGTTTATTCATATATTGAATTCTGTCTCTGGAATGCCGTTGATGATATGAACAATTTCCAGCGTACATACAGCACCGGAGAAGTTGAGATTGAACCTTACAAAGCAAATTCATGTATTTATCATAAGACCGAGTACCGCGAACGCCGCAATCACTACGCTTTATGTGCAATGAATTCATCTTGTGACGGTTTTGATACTGACCGTGACAGTTTCCTTGGAACGTATGGAAGCCCTCAGATGCCTGATGCAGTCGCTGCAAAAACATCACATAATTCAAAAGCAAGCGGATGGAACCCTGTTGCATCTTTCAGAAAAGACATAACACTTAAACCTAATGAAAAATGTCATTTTATTTACATGTTAGGTTATATAGAAAATCCTGATGATGAAAAATGGGAAGCACCTCAAAAAATAAACAAACAACGTGCTAAAGCAATGATTGACACATATATGACTGATGAAGCTTTTGATAATGCATTTAACCGGTTGAAAGAACACTGGAACAATCTTCTTTCAAAATATACGCTTGAAACTTCCGATGACAAATTATGCCGTATGGTTAACATCTGGAACCAGTATCAGTGCATGGTTACATTCAATATGTCACGTTCCGCTTCATATTATGAGTCAGGAACAGGCCGCGGCATGGGATTTCGTGATTCATGCCAGGATCTGCTCGGATTTGTGCATCTTATTCCTGATGCTGCAAGGCAGCGTATTCTTGATATTGCCTCAACACAATTTGAAAACGGAAGTGCATATCACCAATACCAGCCGCTCACAAAACAGGGCAATTCCGATATCGGAAGCGGATTCAATGACGACCCGCTCTGGCTCATAGCCGGAACTGCCGCATACCTCAAAGAAACAGGTGACTATTCTATACTCGACGAAATGACGCCTTTTGACTGTAACAAAGAAAATACAGCACCTTTAATGGAACATCTGCGTCGTTCATTTAATTTCACAACGACACATCTTGGTCCTCACAACCTGCCGCTTATCGGGCGTGCCGACTGGAACGACTGTCTGAACCTCAACTGTTTTTCAACTGTTCCGGGCGAATCATTCCAAACTACCGGACCATCAGAAGGACCTGTAGCAGAATCAGTATTTATAGCCGGAATGTATGTTAAATATGGAAGGGATTACGAAGCAATATGCAGACATCTCGGTCTTGATGACGAAGCCGATGCTGTATGCAATCATGTAAATGACATGATTAAAACTGTTACCGAATCAGGCTGGGACGGAGAATGGTTTTTACGTGCATATGATGCCGCAGGAGAAAAAGTTGGCTCCCATGAATGTAAAGAAGGTCAGATTTTCATTGAACCACAAGGTTTCTGTGTTATGGCAGGAATAGGAACCGATAATGGTCTTGCAGTCAGAGCACTCCGTTCAGTCGAAGAAAAACTTGACACAAAATATGGCATTGTTCTTTTACAGCCTGCTTATACATCTTATCATCCTGAGCTTGGTGAAATAACTTCTTATCCGGAAGGTTACAAAGAAAATGCAGGAATTTTCTGTCACAACAACCCCTGGATTTCAATTGCGGAAACTGTTGTCGGACATGGCAACCGTGCTTTTGATGTATACAAGAAAATCTGCCCGGCATATCTCCAGGATGTAAGTGATCTTCACAAGACTGAAAGTTATGTATACTCACAGATGATAGCCGGCATTGATGCTGCTCATTTCGGAGAAGCAAAAAACAGCTGGCTCACAGGGACAGCAGCATGGACATTCACCAACATTTCACAGTACATTCTTGGAATACGGCCTGAATTTGATGGTCTGTGCATAGACCCATGCATACCGGATTACATGAAAGAATTCAGCGTAAAGAGGACCTTCCGTGGTGCCGAATATAATATCCACATTGACAACTCTTCCGGTTCACAAAAAGGCCTGAAATCACTTATCGTCAACGGAAAATCTGTTGAAGGAAATATTATTCCATATGATGAAAATATCAAAAAATATGATGTAACAGCTGTTTTATAAAAAAACTTATACAATTCAGAAAGAATCGAGGATACAATATGAATTTTCCAAAAGATTTTATATGGGGCACTGCAACAAGTGCCTATCAGATTGAGGGTGCATATAACCGCGACGGCAAAGGTGTTTCTATATGGGACACCTTCTGCCACACACCCGGAAAAATCAATGATAACGAAACCGGTGACATCGCCTGTGACCATTATGACAAATATGAGGATGACATTAAACTTATGACTGAACTTGGCATAAGTGCATACAGATTTTCAATATCATGGACAAGGATTTTTCCTGAAGGCGATGACGAAATTCCTAATGCGAAAGGGTTGCAATTCTACGACAATCTAGTAAACTGCTGCCTTAAAAATGGCATAACACCACATATAACACTTTTTCACTGGGATTTGCCACAGACTCTTGAAGATGACGGAGGATGGCTTTCAGAACGCACAATAAATGCTTTTGTAAAATATGCCGAATTGATTTGTGAACATTTTTCAGATCGTGTTGAATACTTTTCCACTATTAATGAGCCACAGATAATAACACGCATGGGATATTCAACAGGCCAGCATGCTCCCGGGCTTACTCTCCCGGACGACACAGTTCTTGAAATTCTTCATTCACTTGCAAAAGCACATGCAGCTGCCGTCCGTGCCATGAGAAAATGTGCAAAAAGGAAAATAAAAATCGGTTTTTCAAGCACAGGCAATCTGTGCTATCCTTCGACCGGTTCCAAAGAAGATATTGAAATGGCTAAAAAGCTCACTTTTTCAACCAATAAAGAAGACTTCCTGTTCTGCCACCAGATTTTTTGTGACGCAGTAATACTAGGAAAAACATGTGAATACAACCGTTCATGGGATGATGTTGAAGCACTCAACCCACCACTTGATTTTCTTGGGCTCAACATATATAACGGGCACGAAGTCAGCTCTGATGGAATTGTAAAGCACGGAATTGGATTTGCAAGAACTGCATTGAAATGGCCTGTAACACCGGAAGTTCTTTGCTGGGGACCTGTTTTCATGTACGAACGTTACAAACTTCCAATTATAATAACCGAAAACGGATTTTCCTGCAACGATCACATTTTCCTTGACGGCAAAGTACATGATGCCGACAGAATTGATTATCTAACAAGATATATTAATGAACTTTCAAAAGCCATTGATGCCGGAACCGATGTAATCGGATATTTCCATTGGTCATTTACTGACAATTTTGAATGGCACAGTGGATACAATGAACGATTTGGGCTTGTATACATTGATTATGCAACAGGCAGACGTATTCCAAAAGATTCATTTCGCTGGTACAGTCAGCTTATCCGACGATAATCTGTGATTATACCGGCAAGTTCTTCAGGTGTGATGTTTTTACCGTTTTTCTGCCACTGTAAAAAAACGTTGACCATTGCACCTGAATAAAAATATAATTCATATGTTTTTTTCTTCAGAAAATCCGCATCATCGCTTGTACTATAATTATCTTTATATTCCTTTTCCATAATAATATTGGCAGCATCAATAATAAATGAATACATCCCTGCATCTGCAAGAGTTACAAAAAATTCACCATACCTGTCAAAAAATTTAATTAAAAAAAGTATATGCACATAATCCATTATATTATTTTTTTCTTTTAAATTATTTTTTTCTTCCTCAAGATATAGCGATGTTATTTCCTCTATATAATCTTTAACCAGTTCATCTTTCGTTTCATAATAATTGTAATATGTCATCCTTGACACTCCGGCTTTTTTAACTATATCAGAAACTGATATCTTATCATATGCTTTCTGCTGCATAATATTTACAAGTGCGTCTCCCATACACATTCTCGTAAAGCGATTTCTTTGGGTCTTTTTCTTTTCTCCGACAATCTTACGCAAATTTCCACCTCCGCATGATTAAATAACATTAATTTAACAGTTAAATCAATACTCTTATTTACATATTCCCTTTATTTGTAAATTGTATCACATCACGTTATATAATACAATATAATATAGTTTTAAAAACCACATCTTATTTTTATGCCGTAAAAAATATGTTAATACACAAAAATGGCAGAACGGAGATTTTTTATGAAATATGCAATTGTTACTGATTCAAGCTGTGATTTAAAATCACTGCCTTCTTCACATAATAACACAATTTACCTTCAGGCTCCACTCTCTTTGAGAATCGGAAACAGGGAATTTATTGATGATGAAAATCTTGATATAGAAAATTTTATGAACGAAATGCAGGAAAGCACAGAAGCAACAGGAAGTGCAGCACCAAGCCCACAAAGCTGGATTGATGCATTTGAACAGGCTGATATTATATTTGCAATAACAATTTCTTCAAAACTTTCAGGTAGCTGGCAAAGTCTGATATCTGCCAAAGATATGTATCTGGAAGACCATCCTGATAAAAAGATTTTTGCGATAGACAGCAAGATGGCTGGTTCAGGGCTTGCAATACTCGCTTTAAAACTCGCTGAATATATTGATGAAAATCTTTCATATGAAGAAATATGCACACGAATCACAGAATACCACAAACATATAGGACTTTTATTCGTCCTTGAATCAATTGACAATCTCGTAAAGAACGGAAGAGTTAATAAAATTGTAGGTAATATCATCGGCAAACTTGGCATTAAGCTTCTGGCTGGTGCCTCAAAAGAAGGCACAATTGACATTGTACACAAATGCCGCGGACGCAACAATATCTATGACCGTCTTATTAAAAGCATGTTAAACAATGGCTATAACGGCGGTAAAGTAGTAATAAGCCACTGTTTTAATGAAGAATCTGCTGACTATGTTGCAGGACAGCTCCGCCAGCAGTTCCCGACTGTAAATATCAAAATAATTCCTACAGGTGGTCTATGCAGCTATTATGCTGAAAAACACGGAATTATTGTATCATATGAAAAATAAGCTAAATTGTATTTAATCGTTCTACAACTTTGTCATTTGTTTTAATTTGTGTCTGCCCGCAGTCTTTTTTCTCATCTGTTGCAATATCATCAAGCGGCGTGCGGACACAAATACTAAAGAAAACTATTCCAAGAATAAACATAATTGAAATCATGCCAACTCCTATATTAATATTACCTGTAATCTGTGAAGCGGCACCAACAACAGTTGTTCCAACAAATGAAGCTCCTTTTCCGCAAATATCAAGTATTCCAAAATACTCACCTGACTGATTCTGCGGAATTATTTTAGTAAAAAATGAACGTGACAGTGCCTGAATTCCTCCCTGGAACATGCCAACAAGCATCGCCAAAATCCAGAACTGTATCTGATTTCTTAAAAATACCGCAAATACCGCAATGCCGAAATATGCAACAATGCAAACCAGTATAAGTTTTGATGTTTCAATTTTTTCTGAAAGTCTTCCAAATATAATAGCACACGGAAATGCTATTATTTGTGTTACAAGCAGTGCCAGCAGAAGTGTTGTACTGTTGAGTCCAAGTGCTGAACCATATGCCGTAGCCATATCAATAATTGTATACACACCATCTATATAGAAGAAAAAAGCAATAATAAAAAACATTATTTTTTTCTGCTTTTTTATATTTGCAAATGTCTTTCCAATTCTTGAAAAACTGTCAGAAACCGCATTTCTGCTTTTTAAAATATAATGCTTCTGTTTATATGTTTTTATGAGTGGAATAGACATAAATCCCCACCAGACTGCTATAATTATAAATGAAATTATCATCGCAGTTTCAAGAGATATTCCTATTTTATCCGCAAATAAAACAATAACAAGACAGCCAGCAAATGGAACACAGCTTCCTATGTATCCCCATGCAAATCCTTGTGCCGAAACCATATCCATGCGTGAATTTGTTGTTACATCCGAAAGCATAGAATCATAAAAAATGAGACTGCATGAATATCCGATTTTTGCAATCATATATATTGCAAGAAATAAAATCCACTGTTTTGCAAATCCCATAGCAATACATCCTATTGTTCCGATTGCAATTGAAGCCATAAAAATAGGCTTCCTGAAATCTTTTATATCTGTCATAGTACCAACAACCGGTCCCATAAATGCAACTATTATTGTAACTATCGAAGCTGCATATCCCCAGTACGCAAGATAATCAACAGACGATATTCCTGCATTTCCGGCAATATAATTAAAATATATCGGCAACAGCGTTGATACAAGAAGTGTAAATGCTGAATTGCCAACATCATACAAAACCCAGTTTCTCTCAAGTGGCGAAAGCTTACTTTTTTTCATGTAACACCTCATTTTCTATAAATTTTGATCCAAACGAATAATTATATATATCATCAAATTTTTTATTTTCACCGCAAAGCTGTTCATCAAATTCAACTATATGCTTTTTTGCTCTTTTTAATGCAGTCTGATAAAGTGACATAAGTTTTAATGTTGAATCTTCACATTGGGGATTTTTCTTTTTATTAACAATAAGACCGTGCATCTCTTTATAATTTCCGCTTATTCCCAGCAATCCATATATTAATGCACGCTTTATCCCGGATGGTGCACATAAAAGATTGTTATAATAAATCATGCTTTTCAAAGCTTTATGTACATCCTTTGCCGATACACCTTTATAAAATTTTGAAATAACGCTTTCATTTTCATAATCAGTCCGGATATGATTAGTCAAGTGATGTCTTACCGGGTCAAGTCCTTCATTAATCATAAGTTCCCTGTCAAATTCAACTTCAATTTCTGTATGCGAAATACCGCTCTTCTCTATTTTTTCATCTATATAACCATGACATGCGACATCCAAGTCAAAATGACAGATAACACCGTAAATATATGCGATGTATTTTTCCTTTTTTTCCTGTCTTTTTATAATATTCAAAGCATGTTCAAAAAAATCTCTGCCCGATTTTTCATGTGTCTTATATCCCACCTCATTAATTTTGTTTCCTTTAAGCGGCTTATAATAAAATAAAATATCCGGACCATGCAGTCCTATTTCAAACAAATCCTGATATTTTTCTATTATCAATTTTTCTCTTCCATAAAGCTGACGCTTTATATCCTCACCAAATCTGTAATGTGCATATGTTGAAGGCATATCTGCTCCTATCTGAAAATATATTATTAAAAATTTTATTTTAATATATTATTGTATTGGTTATGTAAAATCTGCTATCATGTTATTGTAAATATTCAGTAAATTTTATATTAAATTTTTATTTAAAAGAAAGGAATTAGATAATGTATCAATGTCCCAACTGTGGCGGTAATATCAAGTTTGATATCGCTTCACAAAAAATGGCTTGTGCAAACTGTAATTCATACTTCTACCCATATGATATTTCCAAAGAAACTGACGCAGAAGAAAACACATATTTTGATGTGACAGAGTTTACATGTCCACAATGCGGCGGCAGGATTTTAAGTACAGAAAATACCGCTGCTAATTTTTGCTCTTACTGTGGTGCGTCAACTATTCTTTCCGGCAGACTTACGAAAGAAAAGCGTCCGGGATATATCATTCCGTTTAAAATGACTAAGCAGGATTGTAAAGAAGCCTACAAGAAAAAAGTTAAAAATGCTATATTTGCACCTAAAGAATTAAAAGACCCGGAATTTATAGATGGTTTCAGGGGAATTTATATGCCTTACTGGGTATATCATGTAACCCAGAAAGGCATGAGCGGATTCCGTTTTTCAAGAAGCCACCGCAAAGGTGACTATATTTATACAGACCACTATGAGCTTTCCGGATATAACAATTCATCTTATAAAGGTCTGTCATTTGATGCCTCATCTTCGTTTGATGATACTTTAAGCCAGGCTATCGCTCCTTTTGATGCAAAAAACATGAATACATTCACGCCTTCATTTCTGAGTGGTTTTTATGCCGATACTGCGGATGTGCCAAAAAACACTTATGAATATGATGCAAAATCAATAGCGGAAGACGCATCTGTTGATTACATAAAAAACTCTGTAATTCCAGATTCAAAGGAAGCCCACAGATATAATCTTGATGACTCTGACAGCCAGATAGCCAGTCACCTTGATTCTCACATTGAGGAAACCGACTGTGCAATGTTTCCTGTATGGTTTTTGTCATATAGAAAAAAAGACAGAGTTGCATATGCTACAATAAACGGCCAGACCGGAAAAATTGCCGCAGACTTACCTGTATCTATAGGAAAATTTATTACCGGTTCGCTTTTGCTTACAATTCCTATATTTTTGTTTTTGAACATATTTTTTACATTTCGCCCAACTACAACATTAACGCTTGTTGCGTTTATAGCACTTATTTCTATGATTCTTTACGGAATAGAATTAAAGGAAATCAAAAAGCGTGACGAAGGGCTTGATGACATCGGAAAATATGCTATATGCAATGATAACTTCGACAATAAGCAGCCTGTAAAAAATAAACGGAAACGCTCCTTTAAAAAAGTTAATAATTCAAAATTTTTCAGCATTTTTACTGCATTTTTTATTGTTTTTATTACTTTTAATGTAATGTCAATGACTGCCGCCCTTATGAGCAGCCTTTTGCTTTTTAATTTCGGACCAATATTCTGGATTGCAATGATTATTATTGGCATTGTACTTGTCCGTACACATGAAAAGACTCTGAAGACACTGAAAAATAAATTTGTTATACCGGGTTCACTGCCGTCACTTGCAGCTATTATAATTGCAGCAGTTATTTCGATATTAAAGCCTGTATCAGACCTTTTCTATTATGGTGGATGTATCGGTGCCATGATTGCTGTTGTGTTCTCACTTATAAGTCTTATTAATTATTACAATATGCTTGCAACAAGAAAACTTCCCGAATTCGACAATTATAACGGAGGTGATGATGATGCAGATTAAAAACAGCAGTCTTTACAGCAGATTTTTCAAAGTTGTATATACATGTATTTTCTGCTTAACACTGCTCTTTTCAGTATTTTTATTCTCTTTAAATGCGTCTGCAGCAGATAACACCCCTAATACTGAAGCAACAACTTCTGCTGATACTAAAAGCAATGATTCTTCTGTCTCAGGAAATATTTATTATACAAATCCAGAGACCGGATATGTTGTGCGTATTGAGGATGATGCCGCACTGCTGACCGATTATGAAAGAACGCAGCTTGCAGATTTGATGAAAGATATAACACAGTACGGAAATGTCGCCTTTAAGAGTATTTTGACTAATTCGTACAGCACAACAGACGATTACGCATATGCATACTATGCACAAATATTCCAGAAAAACAGCGGAACTGTCTTTCTTATAGATATGGCGAAAAGAAAAATATGGATTCACAGCAATGGAGAAATCTATAAAACCATAACAGAAAGTTACGCTGATACAATAACAGATAATATTTACACTTACGCAAGTAAAAAAGAATATTATAATTGTGCAAGTAAGGCATTTGAGCAGGAATTGGCTCTTTTGAAAGGTTCAAAAATACGCCAGCCGATGAAATACACAAGTAATATTTTACTGGCTCTTATAATTGCTTTGTTTGCCAATTATGGAATTGTACGATTACTCACAAAGCAGAAAAAGCCAAAATCAAAACAGCTTATCAGCGGTGCTTTCGTTCATCAGGCTTTTAATGGTACACAATTTCAATTTATAAACCAGACAAGAGTGTATTCTCCACCAAGTTCCAGCGGCGGCAGTTCATCTTCCGGCGGTGGCAGTTCATCTTCCGGCGGTGGCGGTTCGTCAGGCGGCGGTGGCGGTGGCGGCGGTCACAGCTTCTGATATTTCCGCTCATTATCAACAAACATCATTAACATAAACAGAGCAGCACTGATTACAAACCAGTGCCACTCTGTTATTTTTATAAAATATTTTATCAGATTGTTATATTCTCTTTATTCCTGCTATCCTACAGCAATGCTGCTCTCTCTAATGCCGCATCTATATTCGCACAGAAATTCTCATGTCCGACAGCATCTGCAAATCCAGCCTTTTCCATCATCAGTCTTGGCTGCTCCTGAACATGTGATAAAAGAAGTGTTATATTACGCTTCTTACATGCAGCCTGTATCTTCTGCAATGATTTAAGTGCTGTAACATCCATTGCCGGAACACCTCGCATTCTTATAATAAGAACTTTTACGCCGGGTTCTAACGAAATCTCCATAAATTTGTCTGCTGCCGCAAAAAACATTGGTCCGATTATCTCATACACAACCGTATTCTTTGGAACAACTTTAAGTCTTATGCTGTCAGGGTCATCGTGCTCGTTAATATCCTCTCCGAGATACTTCCAGCTCTTAACTTCAGTTACGTTAGACATTCTCATAAGGAAAAGAAGTGCTGCCATAACAACACCGACCTCAATAGCAACTACAAGGTCAAATACCACTGTAAGGACAAATGTAGTCACAAGAACAAGGATATCACTCTTAGGAGATGTCTTGCAAAGTGAAACAAATTCTCTCCATCCACTCATGTTGTATGCAACCATGAAAAGAATCGCCGCAATTGCCGGCATTGGAATCCATGCCGCATATGGCATAAGAACAACAAGTATAAGTAAAAGTGTGACTGAATGGACCATACCTGCAACCGGAGTTCGTCCACCACTCTTGATATTTGCCGCTGTTCTTGCAATGGCACCCGTTGCTGGTATACCTCCGAAAAGTGCCGATACAACATTGCCGGCTCCCTGTGCAACAAGCTCCATATTAGGCTTATGTCTGCTTCCAACCATACCATCCGCAACAACACATGATAAGAGTGATTCGATACCGGCAAGCACCGCAATTGTAAGTGCATCAGGGAAAAGTTCCCTTATCATAGTAAAATTAATTGACGGAAGGCTGACAGACGGAAGTTTATTGGATATTGTATACAAATCGCCAATTGTCTTTACATCCATTTTTAACACCTTAACCATCACAATTGTCACAATCACTGCAATAAGTGATGGTGGGATTTTTTCTGTAATCTTAGGAAATATAATTAAAATAGCAAGTGCAACAACACCGACTATAAGTGCCTGATAATTAAAAGTTCCAATACAGTTTATACATTCTTTTACCTTATCAACTGTATCTATAGGTGAATTAGTAAATGTAAGCCCCAGAAAGTCCTTTATCTGGCCTACCAAAATAGTCACAGCAATACCAAATGTAAATCCTGTTGTGATTGTATAAGGAATAAATCTTATCAGATTGCCAAGCTTTAAAAAGCCCATTATGATAAGAAGTATGCCTGCCATAATCGTTGCAGCCGCAAGACCTGACATTCCGTTTCTTGCAACAATTCCTGCAACAATCGTTGCAAATGCAGCTGTTGGACCGGCAATCTGGACATTGCTTCCACCTAAAAACGAAATAACAAATCCAGCAAATATCGCTGTATATATGCCTTGCTCCGGTCCCACTCCCGATGCAAGTGCAAGTGCTATTGATAATGGAAGAGCTATAATAGCGACAATAATTCCCGAAATAACATCTTTTACAAACTGCTCTTTTGTATAACTCTTCATACAGTCAAACAGCTTTGGTACAAACTGATTCATTTTTCTCTCTCCGTTCTTTAACGCCATAACAAACATTTTGGGAAATCTCTGATAAAATCACAAAGATTTCCCAAAAACAAACGTTCTTTTGTTTATATTATTACTGTTCTACTGAATTATCATTTAAGAAGCTCTGAACCTTTTCGCTAAGCTTCTCGTATCCGAGTTCTGCATTCATCTCGTTGCCATATGTATCAAGAATCTCCTGATAATCTGTATAACCATAATAGCTTGCATATGTAGCACCGATTTCATTAATATCATCTGCACTTACATCAATTCCGTTATCAGCTGCAATTATTGTAAGAACCATCTTCTCAAGAAGATATTCCTGTGCTGTCTGTGTAGCATAATCATCATATGCTGCATCATCAGAAAGATTGTATACACTTGAGAGATATGAAGAAAAATCTGAGATACCCTGTGCTGAATAATATGACTGATACTGATTATATTCTGCTTCCATATTCTGTTTAAGAATTGACTTTAAGCTGTCTAACTCTGCCTGTGGATATCCATTAACTGTTATATCTTTCTTTATTACCTCGTAAACAGCACTGTACTTATTGCTGTCATATGTGCTCTTTCCTGAATTCTCAAGATATTCTCTTGTCTCTTTTCTTAATGCTTCAACTGTTGTTCCTTCAATTCCCATGCTCTCTGCATTAGCAGCAACCCACTCATCTGTAAGTTCAGGAATTGTCTTCTTTGTAATAGAATGAACTGTTACTGTAAATATAACGCTCTTTCCTGCAAGATCCGAACTGCTGTAATCACTAGGGAATGTACATGGAATATCATATTCCTGGCCTACATTAAGCCCTACAAGTCCCTGGTCAAGGTCTGTTATGAACTTGCCTGAACCGATTGTGTATGATACATCTGTTGCTGTTCCGCCTGAAAATGCAACACCGTCAAGCTTACCGCTGTAATCAAGTGATATAGTATCACCGCTTGCAGTTGTTCCTTCTGTTACCTGCTCTGAAGTAGCATATGAAGATAAAATATTGCTTATGTAAGTCTCAACATCATCATCCGATACGGTAAGTGACGACTTATCAACTGACACTGCAATTCCCTTATACTCAGGAAGTGTAATGTACTTCTTATAAACCGCTGCATTCGATGCAATAGTTGCATTATATTCCTCTGCTGTAATAGCTTTGTTTGATGTATCATCAGCATCTGTTGCAGTATTATTGTTATTCTTCTTACCACAGCCCACCAATGAAACAACAAGTGTTGCCGCAAGCATAACACTCATAAATTTCTTTTTCATAATAAGTTCCTTTCAAAAAATAAAAATTTCTGCATTCAGGTATTGCAAAATATATAAAATATATTTATAATATAACCACAAACGCATATAGTTGTCAACTATTTTTAACAACATAGACTGTTATAGCATACTTATTGACAAAATAAAAGGCGTTTCACATTTTTTTCATTTTTATAAAGGAAGTAATTTATGAAATCAGTCACAAAAAGGCATTTGTCATCAGCAGCCTGCATTTTAATATTTTTGTCATTTTTACTAAACGGATGCCAGAACACTGCACTTTCCGACCCTGTACAGGTTACAGGTTACAAGCTCAATACTTATGTTGCTGTAAGTGCATATACAACAGGAGGTCACAAAACCTCAGAGCTTAAAGAGATTCTTAACGAAGCTCTGCGAATATGTGACACATATGAACTGATGTTTTCAAGAACCAACCCGGACAGTACCCTGTATAAGCTTAATGATGGTCAGATTACAACTGTGCCGCATGAACTCGGAGAACTGATATCATATGGCATCCAATATGCCGATATGTCAGATGGTGCATTTGACATAACAATCGGCAGCGTATCATCTTTGTGGGATTTCACATCAGATAATCCGGCTGTACCTGATAACAGTGATATACAGAATGCATTATCATATGTAGATTATACCAGGCTTAAACTTACGGAAAATAATGACGGAACATATACTGTAGACAAGCCGGATAAGACCGTCATCGACCTCGGTGCCATAGCAAAAGGCTATATTGCAGATAAAATACGCAATTTTCTTTTGGAAAAAAGCATAAACCGTGGTATTATTAATCTTGGCGGCAATGTATTATGTGTAGGTGAAAAGTCTTTAGATAATCCTTTCCTTATAGGAATAAAGAAACCATTCTCTGAAGATTCAGTACCTCTTGTAACATTGCGTCTTAATAATAAATCCGCCGTATCTTCCGGTAACTACGAAAGATACTTTTATCAGGATGGCAAGCTTTATCATCATATTCTAAATCCATCCACAGGATATCCGTATGATAACGGACTTTCAGATGTAACAATCATATCTGATGCATCAGTCACGGGAGACTGTTTAAGCACCACATGTTTTGCACTTGGTGCTGATAAAGGATTAGAACTTATAGAAAGCCTGTCCGGCATTGAAGCCATGTTTGTCATGTCTGACGGAACTATTAAGTATTCGAGCGGATTTTCTTCATATCTGAAATAAACTAAGAAAGGATTTTTGTTTACATGATACGATTAATTCTGGTGTGTATATTTTTACTCATCATTTTTGTGTTAAGCCTTATTCTTTTTCCAATTGAATGGCTTATAGGCAGGATTTCACCAAAAGCAAAAGATATAAGCTCACTTCGTTTTGTGCAGTTTGTGTTTAAGGTGATTTTATTTTTATCGGGGGTAAGCACAACTGTTATAGGTCTTGAGAATATTCCAAAAGACGAACCTGTTGTTTTTATAGGCAACCACCGCGGGTTTTTTGACACGGTTGTATCTTACAGCCGCATGCCGCGTCTTACAGGTTTTATTGCCAAAAAAGAGATGCAAAAAGTTCCATTTATAAGATTATGGATGAAATATTTACACTGCCTTTTTATGGATCGTTCCAATCCGAGAGAAGGTCTTAAAACTATTCTTTCCGGTATAGAACAGATTAATAATGGCATTTCTATTGTAATATTCCCTGAAGGAACCAGGAACAAAGGTGATGGAATTATGCCTTTCCACGGCGGCAGCTTCAAACTTGCAGACAAGAGCAACTGCAAGATAATCCCTATGGTTCAGAATAATACTGAAAATGTTCTGGAAGCTCATTTTCCATCAATCAAAAGAACTCATACCGTTCTTGAGTTTGGTACACCGATTGACACAGCTGCACTTGACAGGGATGAAAGAAAAGCCCTGCCGGATACAGTTCACGACTTGATGTTACAGATATACGAAAAGAATAAATCTCTTGTTTAACCATAAGGGATATGCTACAATATTGTACATTAGAATTCATTAATTATCAGGAGGATAAAATCAATGCCAGTATGGAGTATTGTATTATTAACAATATTGGTTATATTGTTAGTTGTATTTATTGCACTTATAATTGTCGGTAATAAGCTGCGTAAAAAGCAGGAGTCACAGCAGGAGCAGATTGACGCTGCAAAACAGATTATGTCAATGCTTGTAATTGACAAAAAGAAGATGAAGCTTAAAGAGGCCGGACTTCCTAAGATGGTTCTTGACCAGACGCCTAAGTATTTAAGGGGTTCAAAGATGCCTATTGTCAAGGCAAAAATCGGACCAAGAGTCATGACTCTTATGTGTGACCCAAAAGTATTTGAACAGATTCCTGTAAAAGCTGAAATCAAGGCTGAAGTAAGCGGAATTTACATCACAGGCATCAAATCAGTTCGTGGCGGCAAGATTGTCGTTGAAGAAAAGAAAAAGAAAAAGGGATTTTTCAAACGTAACAAATAAAATAAATAAACCGCAAAGCAATATTAAAAGGTATCGCCAGCCGGCGGTATCTTTTAATATATGAAAGGAGCTTTTATGCGTAATTTAACATTATTAACAGATTTATACGAGCTTACTATGATGCAGGGTTACTTCAAAACAGGCAATAATCGTACGGTTATATTTGATGCTTTCCACCGCAATAACCCTTGCGGCGGCGGATATGCCATTGCATGTGGTCTTGACCAGGTAATTGATTATATTAAAAATCTTCATTTTACCGATGATGATATTGCTTACCTTAGCAGCCTTAATCTTTTTGATAATGATTTTCTTGATTATTTAAAAAACTTCCACTTTACAGGCGATATATATGCCATTCCCGAAGGAACACTTATTTTCCCAAGAGAACCAATTGTTAAAGTAATTGCTCCTATCATTGAAGCACAGCTTGTAGAGACTGCAATCCTTAATATAATTAATCACCAGAGCCTTATCGCAACTAAGGCTGCCAGAGTATGCTATGCAGCAAAAGGCGACGGAATAATGGAATTTGGTCTGAGACGTGCCCAGGGTCCTGATGCCGGAATATATGGTGCAAGAGCTGCTGTCATTGCCGGTTGTGTTGGAACAAGTAATGTTCTTACAGGTCAGATGTTTGACGTTCCGGTCAAAGGAACCCACGCTCACAGCTGGATTATGAGTTTTCCTGATGAATATACAGCATTTAAGACATATGCAGACCTTTATCCGAATGCATGCATTCTTCTTGTAGACACATATGATACACTACGCTCAGGTGTTCCTAATGCAATCCGTGTATTTAAAGAAATGCGTGAAGCAGGAATTGAACTTAAAGGATATGGTATCAGACTCGACTCAGGCGACCTTGCTTATTTTTCTAAGAAAGCACGTAAAATGCTTGATGATGCCGGCTTTGAAGATGCTATTATATCTGCATCAAGTGACCTTGATGAATACCTTATTGATTCATTAAAAACACAGGGTGCCGCTATAACTTCATGGGGTGTCGGAACTAACCTTATTACAGCAAAAGACAATCCTGCATTTGGTGGTGTATACAAGCTTGCCGCTGTTATGGGAGATGATGGAAAGTTTATTCCAAAGATTAAGCTTTCTGAGAATTCGGAAAAGATTACTAATCCGGGAAATAAGACAGTTTACCGTGTTTACGACACTGATGGAATGTTAAAAGCAGACCTTATTGCACTTACAGACGAGACATACGATGAAAACGAACCTCTTCTTTTATTTGACCCTATTGAGACATGGAAAAAAACGCTTCTTCAGCCGGGTGAATACACTCTTCGTGAAATTATCGTTCCTGTATTCAAAAATGGAGAATGTGTATACACAACTCCACCTGTCATGGATATACAGAAATACTGTAAACATGAACTTGCTACTTTATGGGATGAATCAAAACGTCTTATAAATCCACAGGAAGTACATGTCGATTTATCAAAGAAATTATACGATTGCAAGCAGGAGCTTTTAAATACTTATTCAACTCCTCATATTCACTAAAATACAACCTGTAAAACCCTGCAAAAAAGGGGTAATAAAAAGCGTTCAGGAACAGCAGTTATCCGCCTGAACGCTTTTAAGTTTCTATATTTAAATTTCCTGAATTTTAATTCTCCAACTTAAAATTCTTCTTTGAGCTTATCTCTATCTCAACACTTGATTCTGAAATTATTTCATGGTTAAGTTCAAGCGTATACTCAATCCCTGCATATATCCTTTCATCACTTCTTTCAATGACAATATTTTTTGAATTGATTCCAAGATAAATGCCGCCATATGGTGTCTCGTAATATGTTGTTGTTCGCTCCCCGGGAACAAAAGAAAAATGTGTTGTAACATATCCTTTTTTAGTAATCTCAACCGTGCCATCAGGCGTAATCTTTATAAGATTGCTGCATGGCTTATCCTCACCGTCAATCATATCCGAATACTTAATATACTCATTTTCTCCGGAACGCTTATATCTTCCGGTATTGACAGTCTCAATAACTTCTTCATCTTCACTGCCGTCAGAATCTGAATCCTGAACGCCACTCGCAAAATGAAGTCCTTTTATACTTACAAATACTCTTTCATCCATACTGTTTTCCTCAGTTAAAAATCATCTTCTTTACATATCATACACAACAAATAAACACTCTAATAATTCTCAATATTAATCTGCTTCGTCATTGTAATATCAAATGGAAGTATTGAATTAGCAAATAACTTAAACTTTTCTTCCGCATCGCTTACATAGAATCTATACATGCTTGATGGACTGTCAACATCACATTTATTTGCAAGATTATCTCTCTCAAGCAGATTTTTGAGTTCAATAGCAGTTTCATATGCCGGATTTACAAGATTCACTTTATCGCCCATAACCTTCCGTATTGTAGAACGTATAAGCGGATAATGCGTACATCCCATAATAAGCGTATCTATATCTTTTTCTTTTAATTCCTCCAGATAACGTGAGGCTACCTGAAGTGTTATATCATCATGAAGCCAGCCTTCCTCAACAAGCGGAACAAATAACGGACATGCTTTTTCAAACACTTTTGCCTCATCATCAAGTGACTTTATGTATCTTGTATACACTCCACTCCTTATATTTGCTTCCGTTCCAATAAGACCAATTCTTTTATTAGCAGTAGTCTCAACTGCCACCTTTGCTCCCGGCTTAACAACACCAAGAATCGGAAGGTCAAACTCCTGCTGCATCTCATCAAGTGCAAGTGCACTCGCTGTATTACATGCAATAACTATCGCCTTAACATTTTCTGTCTGAAGAAAACGTATAATCTGTCTTGAAAACTTTATAATATTATCTTTTGATTTGCTTCCATAAGGCACTCGTGCCGTATCACCAAAATAAACAATACGCTCATTTGGAATCTGACGCATAATCTCTCTTGCAACCGTCAGACCGCCGACACCGGAATCAAATACTCCGATTGGTGCGTTCTTATCCATAATTAACTTATTTTCCTCCCTGTAACCAGTCATTTAGAAATTTCAGATACTTAAATCTGTAAACATACTGAGTCTTTGTTATAGCATTATATTCATCATCTGTCAAAATATTCTTCAATTTTTCCTTAGAATCATCCGGAAGCACTCCACATGTCGAATCAACAAAACATAGCGGCGGATATAGAACACACCACCAGTTTTTCCCACAATGCTCTCCTATGTCTATACGGAAAGCCTCATATACTCCCGGCGGAAATGTTACATCAGCATACGTTTTCATAGGAAAATAACTCTCCTCAAAATAGACATTTACTTTGCTATCTCCACCATGTGCCATAAGCGTTTCGTGTGCTATATTTTCAATATCAACCATTGATTCTGATAGAATCTCCTTTGATTCATCAATGCTTTGTGATTCGGCAAGAAGCGGCGAAAGATACTCAACAACAGCATCTTTTACGGCAAGCTTTCTTTTCTGATCCTCATCGCTGTCACTGTTAGCCCTTACATGAAATCTGATAATATCCTGTGCAAGTTCTTCCTGTATTCTGTTTCTGCTCTCATTGCCCGAAACTCTGTATGTAAAAACTGCTGTACATAAACTCACAAATATAATACAAGCAATAAAAATAAATAGTCTGTGTCCTTTTTTCTTCATAATAACCTCCGTCTTAATATTATCAACCGGTAAAATGCCGGTGTTTTAATAAATCTATAGAGATTATTTCCAAAATGACACAGACTAAACAATTATTTATTTAAAAGTCTGATAATACCTTTTTCCTGATTACGTATATGCTGACGCATAAACATCTTTGCACCCTCAACATCCTTGTCGGCAAGCTTCTGGATAATATCATTATGTTCATTTATAAGAATTGAATGTGTTCTTGCATCCTTAACATACTCAAGTCTGTATCTGTACATCTGCTCCCTTAACTTATTGATAATCTGTATAAGCCTGTCATTGTCTGTCATTGCATATATTGTATCATGGAACTGGACATCGGCATCTACAATATTTACAACATCTTTTGAAACAATTGCAGACTCAAACACCTTATTGGCAGCTCTCAGATCCATAATACGCTCAGGTGTCACATTTTTGCATGCGAGTGCAACTGCAAGCTCCTCAAGTGTACATCTTACTTCGAGAACATCTCTCATATCTTTTTCAGTTATATGGGCAACTTCTGCACCCTTTCTTGGAATCATAATAACAAGTCCCTCAAGTTCAAGCTTACGAATAGCTTCTCTTATAGGTGTTCTGCTTACTCCGAGCTTCTGTGCAAGCTGAATCTCCATCAGTCTCTCACCGGGTTCCATCTCGCCACGCAGTATTGCCTGTCTTAATGTGTTAAAAACAACATCCCTCAATGGGAGATAATCATTTACATCCATCTTTAATTCGCCCTTCATAATTTCTTATGTCCTCCATTTCTAATTATATTATTACGTATGTTTCGATTGAACAGTTATCCTAGTTAAATGTCTCAGTAATATATACCTGACGTGCCTCGCCCTGTGCCTTTAATACAGCCTGACATCCCAATGCCGTCTGTTCATCCGGAAAAATCCCGAACACAGTAGGACCACTTCCACTCATCATTGCTCCTATCGCTCCGTTTTTAAGCATCTGTTTCTTAATGCTGTCTATAACCGGATAAAGAGGAATTGTGACATCTTCAAGCACATTGCCCATCTTTTGTGCCACGCCTTCTACATCGCCTCTTTTTATCGCATCCATTATGCCATCAATATCAGGATGCTTGCTTATTCCGCCCATATCAAGACTTTCATAGACAAGCTTTGTTGAAACATTAATCGGAGGCTTTGCGACAATAAGCCAGCAGTGTGGCATAGGCGTAAGACGCGTAAGCTTTTCTCCTATTCCCTCAGCTAGTGCTGTTCCTCTCATTATGCAATAAGGAACATCCGCACCAATCTTTAAGCCCATCTCCATAAGCTTCGACTGCGATATTCCGAGGTCAAATATCTTATTCATGCCAAATAATGTTGAAGCCGCATCTGTACTTCCTCCAGCCATTCCGGCAGCCACCGGTATAAACTTATTAAGGTCTATCTCTACGCCCTCTTTGATATTATATTCATCTTTCATCATCCTGGCAGCCTTATAAATAAGATTATTCTCATTCACAGGCAGGAAAAACAGATTTGAATTAATCCTTATCTCATCCTCCGGAATCTTTTTAATGATGATTCTGTCATATATTCCGACAGTCTGCATTATCATGCGTACTTCATGATAGCCATCATCTCTTTTTCCAAGAACATCAAGACCAAGATTAATCTTTGCACGTGCCTTTAATCGTATACTGTCCATATCTTTTCTCCATTGTTTCTTGTATACAACAATTATATAAAATGTATTGTATTTTTGCAAGTACATAGTTATCTTTTATAAATATTTTCTTATTTTTTTACGTATATTTAATATCTGCCTAAATAGCTTCCTTATTTTTCCTGTATTTATTAGGTGAAACTCCCTTGACATGCCTGAATGCATCCCCAAAATAGTTACTGTCATTGAAACCGCACTCAAATGCTATATCAGTGATAGACTTATTAGTCTCAAGAAGGAGCCTGCACGCATTTTTAATTCGTACATTAACTATATATTCTTTAAATCCAAAACCTGTTACAGCCTTAAACTTCTTAGATAAGTATGACCTGCTTATATGGAATTTATCCGACATATCCTCAAGACTTAACTTTTTATCATAATTTTCATATATATATGTCGCAATCTGCTGCATGAGCTGATTATCAACATCAAGCTCTTTTATAACATTTTCCTCATATCTCCGGCATCTTATTATAAAAAGGACAAGTTCGATAAGCCCCGTCCTTATAAATGCCGGTGACAATATATCCTGTCCTTCATTTTCAAAAATCATCTTATTCATAAGTGATTCAACATAATCTCTTCTTTTATCAGGAATAGAAATAACACCAGTTGAGAGAGATTCTTTCACAAAATCCGGTCCAACAATGTCATTGAGCCATTTTAAATTACTCTCTTTAAAACACAAAACATATCTCTCACTGCTGCCATGCTGCGGAAACGAGCTTTTATGAAGTTCCCCCTGCGGTACAATAATAAGGTCGCCTCTGTTCAGCTTATAAATATTATGGTCAATAAAAAATGTACAGTCACCATTTATCAGATAGAAAATCTCATAATATGGGTGCGTATGTGCCGGCTGGCTTCCCGAACTTTTATCTCTTTTTATCTTATAAACTTTAAAATCTGTAGGCATATCAAATAAATAATCCATAATGGCCTCCGTATATTAAATAAATTCCAAAACTTTTTTTCTGTATTATTCCACTAAAATTGTTATATTTTTGTAGAATTTACTGCTTTTTGTGCTATGATTAACATAAACATTAATTAACTTGATTTATCTTGTCAAGTACCAAAAGTAATTATGTGCTAAAATATATCATTTTGCATAGAAATGGAGATAATTAACATGTCAAAACCAATAAGTGCTGATAAACGCAAATTAATTCTTGAGGGTAACCTTATTCAGGCTATCCTTATGCTTGCAATTCCTGTAATGCTCAACAGTTTCATCCAGTCAATGTACAACCTTACAGATACATTCTGGCTTGGAAAAATCGGAACTGCTTCACAGGCAGCAATAACACTTGTATCTCCTGTGCAGAATATACTAATAAACTTTGGTGCCGGCATAACAACCGCCGGTTCAATTCTTATATCACAGTATCTCGGTGCCAGACAGGACAAGCAGGCCAATTCAATGGCAAACCATATCTGCCTGTGTTCGCTTGTATTTGCAGTAATATGTGCCGGAATATGCTGGATTGCCACACCTGGTATCGTAAAATGGCTTGGAGCTGAACAGGACATTTATCAATTCAGTATTTCATATTTAAGGATAGTTGTACTTGACCTTCCATTTCTTTTTATGATTAACCTGTATACATCAGTAAAACAGTCACAAGGTGACACTGTACGTCCTATGCTTCTTAATCTTCTTGGCGTATCACTCAACCTAATAATGGATCCGGTCTTCCTTATCGTATTTAAAATGGGAATCTCCGGAGCCGCACTTGCAACACTTATTGCCAAAATTCCAAGTGCCGTAATTGCAATACTTGCATTAAGACGCAAAAACCAGCTTATCCGTCTTGACTTTAAAAATTTCAAATTTGATAAAAATAAAATGACATCTATATTTAAAATTGGTCTTCCAACAGCAATCGGTGGAAGCACAATGCAGTTTGGTTTCCTTCTTATGACAAAAAATGTCAATGCATACGGAACTACAGCTACAACCGCATACGGTATCGGAAATAAAATCAACAGCCTTATCACAATGCCTGCAAGCGGAATCGGCTCTGCTATATCAACAATAGTCGGTCAGAATTTCGGAGCCAATGATCTCAAACGTGTAAATAAATCATATCATATCGCATTGCGAATCGGTGCAGTATTTCTTTTTGTATTTGGTACTATCCTTTCGCGTCCATTTATCGCTGAACCAATTGTACGTTTCTTTACAAGCGATGAAAATGTTGTTCCGCTTGCAACACAATTTCTGTCAATCATGGCAATGTGCTGCTGGACTAATGCTTTTTATAACGTAACACAGGGACTTTTCCAGGGTTCCGGACATACATTGATAACAATGCTTGTCGATGCTACAAGAATATGGATTTTCCGTTTTCTCACATTATGGGTTTGTTCATCAATCCTCAAAATGGGAGTTGAAAGTGTATGGTATGCTGTTGTAGTAAGTAACGCGACATCCGCTCTTATTCTTTATATTCTTTACTGGACAGGAATTTGGAAAAAACGTACTATTAAGATTGAGTAAGTTCTGTCCGATATATAATGTAACGAATACTAAATTATACCACGGAGGGTAATATTATGGATTTTAACGGAATAGGAACAAGTTATTCAGCTTATGAAACTAAAAATGTATCAGCTAAATCAACAAATGACAAAAAAGCTGATTCAACTGATAAATCTTCAGAAAAATCTGTTTATTCTGAAATAAGTGCTTCTTATGAACCTTCTTCATCAACATCAAAAGTAACATCTGCTACAGACAGAAAGGCCATCATTGCACAGCTCAAATCTGATACAGAACAAAGAATGGCACAGATGCAGTCACTTGTAACAAAGATGTTTGCAAAGCAGGGCATTACAATCGGAACTGCCGATGATATGTGGAAAGCACTTGCCAATGGCAATTTTACAGCAGATGCTGATACTATTGCACAGGCAAAAGAAGATATTTCAGAAGACGGTTACTGGGGTGTCAACCAGACATCAGACAGACTTCTTGATTTCGCTGTAGCTCTTTCAGGCGGCGATGAAGAAAACATGAAAAAGATGGTATCTGCTGTAGAAAAAGGATTTAAAGAAGCAACTAAATCATGGGGAAAAGACCTTCCTTCAATCTCAAACGATACATATTCAGCAACAATGAAAAAGTTTGACCAGTGGTTTTCAGATAACGGATATTCAACAAAGACATCAGATATTTTAGGTAATAACTAAAACATAATTTTAAAAATTTACTGACATTGCCATGTTTAACTGCGACATGGCAATGTTATATTTTCAGGAGCAATATAGATAAAATGGCATCAGAAAACATCGTGCAAAAAAAGAAACAAAATCAGAAAAAGAAACAACTTTTAGTTATTACAACAATTATCTCAGCATTACTTCTTTTAATTATTATATTTACCTCATTATGTCATATAAAAATACGATTAAACGGAAATTCTGACGAGACAGTTGAATATGGAAATGAATATACTGAAGAAGGTGCAACTGCAGCTTATACCGTATTATTTTCAAAGAAAAAGCCTCTTGCAGTAACAATTGACGGTATAGTTGACTCCTCAAAAGTCGGAAAATATCATATAAAGTACAAAGCCAAAAAAGGACTTTTCTCAAGCGAAAAAACACGCACCGTATCAGTTGTTGACACCGAATGTCCTGTAATTGAACTTAACCACACCGACGGCTATTATCCCAAAAAAGGTGAAGCCTATATTGAAGAAGGATACACCGCACATGATAACTATGACGGCGATATAACAAACAAAGTAACACGCAAGGAGACAAAACGTTCCATAACTTATACAGTAAGCGATTCTTCAGGAAATATCGCAGTTGCAACCCGTGAAATTGAATATAATGACGGAATTGCACCGACAATCACATTGAACGGCGATTCAGATATAACAATGAATGCCGGAACAGCTTTTGATGACCCCGGCTGCACAGCTTCCGACTCAAAAGGAAATGATCTCACAGAAGCAGTGACTGTTGACGGTGATTTAAATACATATAAAGCCGGTGATTATACTATAACTTATTCTGTCACTGATAAATATGGAAATGAATCAAGTGTCGAAAGACATATAAAAATCAATCCGCTCCGGCAGGCAGATACTGTAAATCCCGGTTCAAAAACTGTCTATCTCACATTTGATGACGGTCCTGGCGAATACACGCAACAGCTTCTCGACACACTCGCAAAATATAATGTAAAAGCAACATTTTTTGTAACTGACGGAAACAGTGATTACCGTTATCTTCTTGCAAAAGAAGCAGCCGCAGGACACACTGTTGCAATACACAGTGAAACCCACGACTACAAGTATATCTATTCAAGCTGTGATGCTTATTTTGAAGATTTAAACCGCATGTCAGACATAATAACCGAACAGACAGGAAAACGTCCAAAACTTCTGCGTTTTCCAGGTGGAAGTTCAAATACAATAAGCAAACAATACTGTTTCCGTATTATGTCAGTCCTTACCAAAGCTGTCTCAGACCAGGGATACAAGTATTTTGACTGGAATGTATCAAGCGGTGATGCAGGCGGAACAACAAGCACATCCGAAGTTTATAATAATGTCATAAGCGGAATACAGTCACATGACATATCTGTAGTTTTACAACATGACATAAAACTTTTCAGCGTCAACGCAGTTGAGGATATTATTGTATGGGGACTTGCCAACGGATATACATTTCTTCCTCTTACTGAATCAAGTCCTGCTATACACCATGGTGTAAATAATTAGTCTTAAACATTTTTCCGGCTGTCTTACTAGATGGCCGGAGTTTTTATTAACAGCAGTTTCTGTCCTCTCGGCGGTCTGTAATTTAAATCATCAATATCAGAAAGCTGGCTGTTCTGCTGTTTTATCATATCCATTGTAGTGTGATATTTTTTTGTAATATTCCACATATTCTGCGTTCCGTCAGATATATATCCGGCAATTCCCGGAAGTGCCAGGTACTCTTTCTCATCATAATCTGTTATTTCACATTCATTTGCCGCCTGACATGTATACATCTCAAAACAAATGGCATCAATTGAAACACTTCCCTTTATCTCTATTTCATCTTTTGTCGTCATCACTGCCGAAAGCTGCTCAACACATATGTCAAGCGTATAATCCATATCCTTGCATGATGTCAGCTGCAATTTGTATGAAAACGGTACGACAGCTTTAAGCCCGCCCATAGGTACAGCGTCGTCTGATGTCACATAAAACACAGCTGCTATAACTGCACCATTTATTACAATCCCATCTTCTTCAACCGATATATCATCAATCTGTGCAGTTCCGCTGCAATTACATATCTGCATTATACTGGCATATCTGTCTGTCTTTACCCTCTGTGATACACGGCATTTTCCGTTATTTCTGACAATAAGCTTCTTTAATTTTGTCTCATCACATTTTACGGTTATATTTTTTACAGGAGAATATATATCATTTATCACCGTCTGGTGCCTTTCTTCATATCCCCTTACGGACAAATCAAGCACCATCTCAACTGCAATTTCCCTGTTTTCGCCGTCATAGTCCGGACGTGCCTCCATTGTAAAACTGATGAGTCTGTACTGCACAAAGCTCACCATATCCTCACTGCATCCATTTATATCAAGTTTTCCCTCAAATGGAAATGTTGTCTCAACCCATTGTACAGGCTGGCTTTCATCAACCGGAATATACATAAAAAATATTCCTGCCTCACCGTTAAGTGATACCCCATCATCTGTAAGTCTGCTGTTAAATGATTTTATACATGATTCTTCCCAGATAATTTCACCAACTTCAGGCTTTCCAGCCGGTACAGACAGACTTTCTTTTATTCTCAGATTATCCCTGAGATTAACCGCAAGCTCAGAATATACCACATCCTCACTAAGTGTCTGTATATGCCATCCATCGTCTTCTTCCACTCCTGCTGCTGCCTGAATCTCACTTAATTCCTCGCACACAACAGTAATTGCAATTATTGCCTTAATACTGACTTTTCTTGAATTAATTGCCTTGACTGTTAAATCCTCCAGCTTGGCATCGCACACCGCATATGTACCATCTGCATTATCAGGCAGATTGACATTTTCATTAAAATTCATGCTGCCTGCCATTTTATACGGCATAACTTTTCCGTTAGTTTCATTGCTTCCACAGTAAAGAAACGCAAAATCGAGACTTCCCTTCACCTCTGCACGTTCTCCGCTTACTTTCACGCTGTCCGCATGTGGATTTCCCCACTCACGTATAATCGAATCTATATCCGCTTTGCTGTCAGGTACATTAAAATCATCATCAAGTGTAATCTGCATTGTATTCTTACATTTAACGCTGTTTTCACGGATTCTTTCTTTATTGATTTTCAAAATGTTTCCCCCTTTATAATATTAATATATAAAATATTACATCTTAAATACTACCGGTTCCTCACGCTTTTCTGTCTTTAAAACTATATATGGTGTTGTGGCTCTCTGTGTGACCGGTTCCTGAGTTTTTGGACCAGCAAGGCTTAAATCTACATATATTGAATTCTCGCCCAGATATACGTCATTAACGCTTATACTGTAGCCACTCGTTGTCATAGTTCCATAACCTGCAACCATATATGTATAATCTTTTGTTGTATATGTCATTTTAAGCGTACTTCCCTTTTTTTCATCTATAAGTTTCTTTAACTCAGCCGGAAGATCTTCGTCTTCGACAACTGTATAGTCTATCTCCTCTTTTTTAGTGTTGTTTATTCCCTTCAGGGAACATCCCGGCAGAACACACATTCCAGACAGAAGTACCGCAATAACAAGCAATACCGGAATCAGATGCCTTTTTGTCTCAATTCTTTTAAATACATTTCTTTTTTTCAATACATATTCACCACCTGAAAATAATAAATCCCTGTAACAAGACTTAATAAAATCTTATTACAGGGATTTGCTATTTATTCGTAGTTTATTATATTTATCCTATAACATAACCTTTATTTTTGATAACTTCGATTACATCGTCAACATATTTCTCACATGTCTCAACTGAATCAGCCTCAACCATAACTCTCACAACCGGTTCTGTGCCGCTCTCACGTACAAGAATTCGTCCGTTCTCGCCGAGTTTTTCTGCCGCTACTTCAACTGCTGCCCTTACATCAGCATCATTTTGTGCCTCTGTCTTATCTGTCACACGCACATTTTTAAGCACCTGAGGATATATAACAACAGGTGATGCAAGCTGTCCAAGCGTCTTTTTCTTTGCAAGCATTACTTCCATCATCTTGATTGCAGTGATTATACCGTCGCCTGTTGTTGCATATTTGCTGAAAATAATATGTCCTGACTGCTCTCCACCCAGTCTGTAACCATTCTTTGACATGCATTCATATACATATTTGTCACCGACTGCTGTCTTTTCATAATCAATTCCAACCGCGTCAAATGCCTTATAAAGTCCAAAGTTTGACATTACAGTAGTTACAACCTTATTGTCTACAAGTTTGCCTCTTTCTTTCATATAACAGCCATAGATGTATAAAATATGGTCTCCGTTTATAACATTGCCATTCTCGTCAACACAAAGGCATCTGTCCGCATCTCCGTCAAACGCAAATCCGGCATCAAGGTGTTCTCTTTTTACAAGCTCACAGAGACTTTCGATGTGTGTGGAACCGCAGCCGTTGTTGATATTTAATCCGTCAGGCTCTGCATGAATCACATATGTCTTTGCTCCGAGTGCATCAAATATACTCTTTGCAAGTGACCACGCACTTCCGTTTGCTGCATCAAGTCCAATTCTCATACCCTTAAAAGAATAGATTGCAAGACTCATAAGATAGCCCATATATCTGTTACGTCCGGCAGCATAATCAACAGTACATCCAATTTTTTCTCTTGTAGCAAATGGAAGCTCTGCCATCTCACCGTCAAGATACTTTTCAATCTCTCCGATGACATCTTCTCTCATCTTCTCGCCCTTATCATTGATAAGCTTGATTCCATTATCATAATAAGGATTATGGCTTGCTGAAATCATAATTCCACAGTCAAAATCTTCTGTTCTTGTAACATATGACACACTCGGAGTCGTTGTAACATGTAAAAGATATGCGTCAGCTCCTGATGCTGTAAGTCCGGCTACAAGTGAATACTCAAACATATAGCTGCTTCTTCTTGTATCTTTTCCAATTACAATCTTTGCCTTTCCATCTTCATGATTTTTCCCGTAAAACCATCCTAAAAATCTTCCGACTTTGTAAGCATGCTCCACTGTGAGATTTACATTTGCCTCACCACGGAAACCGTCTGTTCCAAAATATTTGCCCATAACTGCCTCACTTTCACATTAATACAATAAATATTATGAATCTCTATTATTATGCTTCATATCCATTAGGATTGCTCTTCTGCCATCTCCATGAATCTTCACACATATCAAATAAATCTCTCTTCGCTTTCCATCCAAGTTCTTTTTCAGCCTTTGTTGCATCACAGTAATTAACAGGAACATCACCGGCTCTTCTTTGCTTCATCTCATAAGGAATCTTTACACCTGATGCCTTCTCAAATGTCTTTACAACATCAAGAACCGAAGAACCTTTTCCTGTTCCGAGGTTGTAAATTTCTATTCCCGGATTGCACTTTAATTTCTCAACTGCCTTTACATGTCCATCTGCAAGGTCACATACATGAATATAATCTCTTATGCATGTTCCGTCCGGTGTGTCATAATCATCACCAAACACGCCGAGACATTTTAATTTGCCGACTGCAACCTGTGTAATGTATGGCATAAGGTTATTTGGAATTCCATTCGGGTTTTCTCCGATTTTTCCACTCTTATGTGCCCCGATAGGATTAAAATATCTCAAAAGAATTACATTCCATTCAGGGTCAGCCTTCTGGATATCAGTAAGAATCTGTTCAAGCATTGCCTTTGTTCTTCCGTAAGGATTAGTAATCTCACCCATTGGGCATTCTTCTGTGATAGGTACAAATGCTGGATCTCCATAAACTGTCGCAGATGAAGAAAATATAATATTTTTAACATTATGATTTCTCATCTCATCAAATAAAACAAGAGAACCTGATATATTATTACTATAATATTCAAGCGGCTTTGACACTGACTCACCAACTGCTTTAAGACCTGCAAAATGAATACAGCTGTCAATATTTTCAGCTTCAAACATCTTCTTTAACAATTCACGGTCAGCAATATCGCCCTCGTAAAATGTTACTTTTTTACCTGTAATCTCTTCTACCCTTTTAAGAGACTCTTTTGATGAATTAACAAGATTATCAAGCACTACAACTTCATATCCTGCATTAAGAAGTTCGATTACCGTATGACTGCCGATATATCCGGCACCGCCTGTTACTAAAATAGACATTGTACTACCTCTTTTCATATTTATTAAGTAAAAATTTATTTTTTATAAAGATTAGACATATCCTTATCAAAATAGTCTTCTTCGTTTAAAGTATCAGCGATAGCTTCTTTTACAGCCTTTGCACAGACTGCACTAAACTTTTCAGCCATATCACCATACATATGACCCTCTTTATCATAGAAATCATCTGTTGTTCTGTCAAGTACATCAAACTTTAACTTATTGAAATTAAGGTATTTGACATCAAGCTGTGCTGCAAGATTGCTAAGATATGCATCCGCCTGTGCAAAACCGCTGCATTTTTCAGCCACTGTGTCAGGATCCTGCACAACTGTTGTTAGTACTATGTTAATTCCGTTTTTACGACATAGATTAACAATCTTCCCAACATATTCCCCCTCTTCGCTGTCAAGCTTGCTCTCGTCCCAGTCAAGACATGACGTTGTCGATTTCTTATAATCTTTGCTCCTTGATACAAAACCATTTCCCATATATGTATCATATTTATTCATGCTGACAACTTCAGGAGAATAATTCTTATATGCGTCTGACTGCTTTAATTTAATCGTCTTTCCAACAGTCTTGTAGCACTGCCAGTAATTAGTCCATCGAAGAAATGTTCCCCGGTACTCTTCTCTTGCCATTTTGTGCATATAATACCCAAGCTTTTCATTACATGCCGGATAAGCATTATATACATTATTAAAAAGAATACTCTCATCATGCTGGTTTACAAAATATTGATAATCAAGGTCAAGTATTACTGTTTTTAATTTTTTGTATTTTAATGCATATTTTAAAATATAATATGCATCATACATATACTCTCCGCCTATACACATATTCATTGTGGACATTCCAAGCTCTTCGCTCATTTTGCTGCTGTCAAAGCCATAACTTCCATGTGATGCACCAAGAATAAGACATTCATAATCATTATTTTTACACTCATAAAACATTGTCCTGCCAAGTCCGGGCTGCACCAAAGCATAATTAAGAAACTGGTTGATAGCAGTGACAAGAATTATGAACACCACTGCTGCAATAAGACCTTTTCTTTTCTTCATAATACTCTCCTAAAACTGTGCATATACAAATTCAGTCGTACTTCCGACATATCCAAACGGTGCTGTTGCAAATATAAGAATTATATATAATGCCCATCTTACAACAAGCGGTCTTTGTGCAACAAATTCACGTAAATTAATACCTTTTTCTTTCATTACACTTGTTATAAATAAAATAACTGTTCCTACAATCAGAATCTTGTAATCCCTCATATTAAGCCCAAGTCTTAAAAGACTGCCATTTGCAAGAACTGAAAAAGTAAATCCCCTGAATATCCCTGTAAAGGCCTTAAATGCAAGTTCTGCTGTCAAACAGGCGTCGAAAAGCCAGCCAATATTAACAATTATAAATGTCCTTATAATACTTACAACCTTCCAATAGCGTGATGACGTATTTATATGGCATTTCTTTGCCATAGATGCATAAACAGGCTTTAACAGATTGCTGAGTGCAATGATTATGCCGTTATAGAATCCATACAGTATGTACTTCCACGAAGCACCATGCCATACACCTACTATAAAAAATATAAGAATATTGGCAAGACATATAGGAAGGACTCTTCCTGTTGTTTTACCAAAACGTTTTTTTGCAAATTTACCAAAATGAAGCATATGTTTAGATATAGAAAACGGATAGAAAATATAATCTTTCATCCATGTACCAAGACTGATATGCCATCTTCTCCAGAATTCGCCAAGATTTTTTGAAAAATACGGCTGTCTGAAGTTCTCATCAAGATGTATCCCGAATATTTCTGACGCACCGATTACCAGGTCCATTCCGCCGGCAAAATCACAATATACATATATAGAAAATAAAAGAAGTGCAAATACAATATGTACTCCCGAATATGTATTCAGACTTGAAAATACAGTATTTGCCGCAACGTAAGCCCTGTCTGCAAGAATCAGCTTCTTTGCAAGTCCCCATGCCATACGCTGCATGCCAAACTCCACATTCTTAATATCAAAGTCATGTCCTTCAAAAAACTGCGGTGCAAGCCTGTCGTATCTTCCGATAGGTCCCTGTAAAAGCTGAGGAAGAAATGCCGTAAAAAGAGCAAGTTTAAATATATTTTTTTGTGCCTCATACTTTTTCTGATATACATCTATCACGTAACTCATAGTCTGGAATGTATAAAATGAAATTCCAAGAGGCATTATAATCTTAAATCCCGGAAGCTTTGCTGTACTTCCAAATAATGCTCCCACTGCATTGATATTGCTTATAAAGAAATTGATATATTTCATGCCCGTCAATATACCAAAATTGCATAAAAGGCATGCAATTAGAAGCCTGCGTCGATTTTTCTTATCAACGCAAGCCTCCATCTTAATTGTAAATATATAAGACGATATTATCGTAAATATAATATACCCCATATACTTAATTCCATATGTAGCATAAAAAGCAAAACTCATAATCAGCAGCACAACCCACTGATACTTTTTCGGCATAAGATAATATATAAATGCCGTAATCATAATTGTAAATAAAAACCCCGCAGAAATGAATGACATATCTGTTCTCCTAGATTATCTTCCGAGCATCTTATCTTCAGACCATATTTCAACTTTATACTTGTTAGCCTTGTTATATCTCTTTCTCAAGTCTTTGAGCTGCTTTAAGTATTCCATTGTAACTTTTCCTGAAAGCTTTGATTCGCCCTCTGTTCTTTGCTGGAACTTGTAAGGAATCTCTATAACTTTTGAATATGTACCCATAGCAAGAACTTCTACCATAATCTTCCATCCAATTGGCTGAAGGTCAGCATGTTCAATTACTTCTCTTCTGAACATGAAAAGTCCGCTTGTAGGGTCAGAAATCTGTCTTAAACACGGAAGCATAATCTGTCCAATCTTTCTTGCAGTTCCTGATACAAACTTTCTGTACCAGTTAAGTCCGCCGTCATCGCCACCGGGAATAAGACGGCTTGGAATACAGAAATCAGCACCTGCTTCCATAGCTTTATACATATATTTAAGCACAATCGGAGGATGCTGTAAGTCCGCATCCATACATGCCATATACTCACCTTTTGCAAGTCTGAAGCCTTTAAGAACTGCTGTCGCAAGTCCGCTCTCACCTGTTCTGTGTTCCATTCTCACAGCCGGGAAATCTTTTGCAACCTCCATAATTATCTGTGGCGTATCATCTTTACTGTCATCCACAAAAAGAATCTCATAATCAATTCCTTTAAGTGCCTCATCTATCTGTGTTACAAGATTTCTAATGTTCTTTCCCTCATTAAATGTAGGTACTACTACTGATAACATTGTATTTTCTCCTTTTTATTCAAAATAAATCCGTATTATCGCTTGTGTCTAATCTAATTGATTATAATACTTATTTATAAAATATACAAGTATCAACTCCAATATCCGAGTTCTACACCTTTAAGATATATGCCTTTTCCTTTTGAATAATACCCCATACAGTTAAGATGTGTCCAGTCTGAACGAAGTTTCTTTGAGATATTACCTCTTTTATAATTTTCCAAATCATCTTTTGTAGGCATTATACCTGTATCTTTAAGACCATTTTCGATTAAATATGTTCGCATATTAATAAAATGGTCACCATATGCAAGTCTTAATGCAGCTTCCCAAGAAGTATCACCTGTACCTATATAATTACCGTTTGCATCTGTTTCCCCCTGACTGAGATCACCGATAGATGTTCCCGGGTCGTCCGTGTCACCTACAACAATATAATATTTACAGCCAAACTCCTGAATCATGGCATCATATTGAAGAATAAGTGTCTTATAATCATTTTCCCAACCGCCATTACTTCCAATTTCAAGAATAAGAATATCACCGCTGTGATCAATTGCTGTCTTTGTGTAAACTCTCGTTCCCTCAGGTATTGTAATTGTCTCATATGCCGGTGTTGCTGGTTCTGTCGTCGGTTTCTGTGTTGCGGTTTCTTTTGACGGATTTTCTTTTTCTACCGCCTCAGTCTCTTTTATAACAGCCGCATTTGAATCTTTCCCCTTGACATCTGAAAGCATTACAAGTTCTTTAGAATTTTGTACTTCACTATTTAACTCAAGTTCATATATTCTTGAAATATAATGCCAGCCTTCTGTCTTTCTCACATTGAAAGGTCTGTTTAATATATAAACATCATCAAGAAATCCCCAGTCGTTAGAAATAAATTCATTATTATCAGATCTTATTATTCTAAGTTCTGCCTCATTCGTATCTTTTACTGTTACAGTCCTGTCCGTTTCCATTGCAAGTCCACCCTGCATCATGGCAATTTCATCAGATGTAGCACCCGGCATACCAAAATTATATGCAGTAATTCCTGTAAGTTCCTGCAACGTCTGAGGATATGAATAATACGAAACATTTTTCTTCATTCCATTGACAGTTATACTTCCCGGACCACTGTTAGTTCCATATGTCATCGAATCTCCCCAGCATGAAATCTCCCTGTATTGTCCGTCATATGGTATACATTCAGATGTCATAGTTCTTGGTGGAAGTTCCCATGGTGCCTGATCCTCATCCGGAACTTCTTCCTCCATCATCTCATCAAACTCCTCATACGCAATCTCTTCTTCCGTTTCCGTCTCAGTTTCCGTTTCCGTCTCAGTTTCCGTTTCCGCCTGGGTTGTCGTAATTTTTTCGGTCTCAGAGAGTGCCTCTGTCGTCAATACTTCCTTATTCTTAGGTCTGTTGACCTTTTTCCAGCCTACAACTCCACAGACCGAAGCTATAACAATAATGATTACAAACAATGATGTAACAGCAACATTCTTCCTGTCGCTGAAAAAAACATTTAGTCTTTCGCCAAATTTTCTCAAATTCTGATTATTTTGTTTTTTATTTGTTCCTTTCCTTCTTTTAAGTTTAATTTTCAATGACCTTTTCTCCTTTTCTTTCCAGCATTCCCTCTCAGTATTCCACATATCTATATACGTAATACTACATCAGCCAGCAATCAGAATTATACCACAAAAACAATAAAAATAACTCTAAAACAAAAAAGGTTATTAAAACAATAGAATCAATAGCAATTATTTTCTTTTCATTTTTTAATTCCAAATACTCCCGTCCACCGGCAGTCATCAAATCATACGCACCAATAAATATGACAAATGAGCCTATTATAAATCTGCATGTGCTCATAACATGTGATGTTAGTGGGACAAGAAGTGCTATTATTCCAAAAAATGCCATTGAATAATATTTTCTGTAAATCATATATGCATATACAGCAAATGCTGCAATACAGAACCAGCCCATATATGTATATCTTGGTTCAATCTGCCCGGTACACGCTTTCCACATAACTCCGATTACAGGAAAATATGAATCTTCTCTCCAGGCAATCTGAACATGCATGAATGCCCACACATCTCCGCAGAAAAATCTCAAAAATGTCATATATATAAATGTTCCGAGAGGACAAAGCATAACTGACAATATCTCTTTCGGCGTCTTTATAAAATGAACCACAAAATCTCTGACGTTTTGCCAGATTCCTGCTTTTTTGCTGTCAATAACTGTATTTTTATTCTTATAGTCAAGATAAAGTTCGATAATCAGTGCAAATACAAGTGTACAGCCCACAATTCTTGTTGCACTTGCAAATGCAGACATAAGTCCCGCAATAAGCCATTGCTTTTTCTGGCTGAAATAAAAGAATAAAACAATAAACATTATAAACATCGCTTCAGTATAAACAGATGCACAGTAAAATGAATATGGTGCCATAAACATAAGAATTCCAAGAAGAATTCCATAATTATTATTAATATCCGGCTGTGTACCATTATTTATTTCATATCTGTCTCGAAGCCATTTTATACCAAAATATGCTGCTATATAAATACACACATTTGATACAAACATGCCAACCCAGTACGTATCGGCTTTCCAGAATGTGAGCAGTTTCACAAACTGGCAGACAATAACATACATCGGAAAGAACGCCCAGTTCGCCTGCGGGTCAGTATCAAGAGGAAATGTATATCCATTATCTACCATAAACTGGTATCTTTTTGCATCCCACTCATTCATAAGGAAACTAAACGACCGGTTTGTTCCCATAATTCCATTGTATACCGGTACCATAATAAGCATAACCACCCTTGATAGTACAAGTATAAAAAGCAATTGAACAGCCAGTCTGAAATTACTGTTCTTTTTGTATTTTTCAATCAAAGTATTCATTCTTTATCCCCTATTTGGACAGCTGCATCAGAACAACTGCATCAGCCTTATAACAATCTGATAAATCAATGCCGGAATTGCCGCTACTACAGGAATTAAAAACATTGCAACAATTACAATATTATAAAGTTCAAGATATATGAATGCTGCACACATTTTTAATAAAGCTGGCACTTTCAATTTTGTAAACTTCAAAATAAGTGCTGATGCTATCATCATAATAAGTGTTGCTAAAGATATAAGCATTCCTGCTTTTTTGCCTTTAGGCTCAAATGTCATCTCAATCACATTTTCACCTGCATGAATATCAACACCTGTAAAAAGTCCGCAGACACTCTTAGCTTTTACTTTCTTTCCATTCACCTTTACATTCCAGTTATCACTGTATACAACAGGAATAAGTGCCATATTATTTACACCGCTTCCATTAAGCTTAACTGTAAGCGAATCTGAAGTATATGATGTCTCACAGTAATCATCGGCATGTTTATCGACAAGTGACTGCATCTTATCCATATCAAGTCCGGCAAATGATACCTCACTTACCTTCAGATACCATGGGTCATCATATTCAACTCTTATTGTAAAATTCTCATTCTCAAATGTGCCAAGATATACGAGATTATTATTATAATCTGTAAAATATGCTGTATTCTTAACATCACCAAGTGTCGGAACAAGAACCGCTTCACCATTGACATATATATGCATTGAACTTATAAGCCATGAAGCATTAGCATCTGTATTACGGTTATTTACATCAACAATATTAATATAAACAGCCTGTTTTCCATCTGCTCTTACATTATACTCCCTTATAACCGATGACTCTTTCTTAGTATATGACATGCCATTAACAATATCCTGTGTGTCATTAGTGAGTGCCTTGTAGAAAATATTATGTAAATCTTCCCAGTTGCCGCTGAAATCCTGACGTGTAATGTTTTTATTTACACTCATTGCAAAAGGAAGCTTGTAATTAGCATCATATAACGTATAGTCTCCATCACTTCTTACTGCTGTATACATCTGTGAATCAAGTTCATTCACATTGACTGCCTGAGTAACATGAAAGAGTGAATTAGTAAATACCGTGCCGCCTGAATCAAGAAGCCAGAGGAAATACTTAGAGTAACCAAATTTCTTTGAATAACTCTGTGTATCACTCTGAAGGGCCGCCGTAAAGCTTGACATTGCACTTCTCCTTAAAATAAGCGGATAGTTGGCATTAAGGCTTATATCCGGATTGACAATTCTTTCAGTCACAGACTCTTCAATATCAAGTGAATCCTTTACTTCATTCGCAGCCTGGACATAATCGCCATACTGATATGGCTCATATTCATAAAACTTAGGTGGCCCGATAAGCGAATATGCACCAATAAATACTTCTATAGCAACTATCGCTATAATAGTATTAAAATCAAATCCAATTCCATCTTTTTTAAGCTTTTTATTATAAAAAATAAATGCTGCTATAAATATCGCTATAAATAATATAAATGCTGCTAAGATGATATCATTTGAAGGAATAATATTATAAATAACTGCATATACAGCTGCCGCTACAACAAATATGACAAGCTGTTTTACAAGCTGTTTTTTATCAGCTGTCACTTCTTCAAACATCCGCTGTGCAAAATACGCAGCAACAGTTATAAGCGTAAATGCGACAATATATCCGTTTCTTAACGTATATCCGTTATACGAACCAAAATGCCACATAAGATTGATTCCTTCGACAACAATTGGCAGAAGCGAAATAAGAAGCAGGGAAATCATATATCTTATAGTATTCTTCTCTTCTTTGAACTTCTTTAAGCCCATAATTATTACTGCTGCTGCAAATGCCATTCCATAAAGCATCATCCATCTCTGAAATGCTGCCATCTGTCCGTCAGATATAATAGCACTCTTTATCCAGCCGATATACTGCGATACAATTCCCTGTCCGGAGCCACCTCTCTGTGAGCCTGAAAGCTGCATCATTACAGGCACAAGCACAAAACATGAAAGCCCAAGTCCTGCAACAGTTCCGATTCCAAGATTCCATGCATGTTCCTTGATTTTTTCTTTCTTAGACATAAGAAGAACATACGCCCCGCTTATAAGGAATATGTATACAAGTGACATGGCACCGAGATAATAGTTAATTATGAAAATAATTGCAACCATTATTATGTAAAAAATCTTTTTGCCTGTCTGCATCATATTTTCATATGCAAGCATAAGGAGTGGGAATAATGCAACTATATCCATCCATGGTGTAAAGCATGAACCATAGAGCACTGTATATCCGCAGAATGTATACATAAGTGAAAATACAACTTTCATATTATATGAAAGGCTGTTATATTTTTTATTAATATATGCATACATGGCAACTGCCATAAATATCATTTTTACAAGCGTAAGTATTGATATACTTTCAAGTATCAGAGTTCTCGGAAAAAGATACAGCAAAAGATTAAAAGGACTAAGCATTGAAAATGCAGATATACTCATTGATACATTCGTGCCAAATCCTGTGTACCAGTCAAACCACAATGACGCCTTTCCATGCATCCAGTCCCAAAGATGTGCATAGAGTGGTGCTACCTGCTGCATATTGTCAAAATAATCTATACGGTTAGCTCCAAACGGCCATATACCTTTAAAAACATAAATAAATACAATAACCGCACACGTAATCAATCCGGGTATGGCATATAATTTTACTCTCTGAAATAACGATTTGTTGTCTTTCATAACGCCTCCATCACTTAATAATCAACCAGCCTGCATTATTCAAGGCAGGTACTCCACAGTGTAAAACTGCTTCCTCTTTCTGTCTCAAATTTTATTGTAAATAATTTATCACTCACAGCATTTCCTGCTTTAAAACTGTATGTTCCGTCTTTTTCAAACTCACCTATCTGCTTATCATCCGCATATACCTTTACGGCTCCTGTAACATTTTTTACCTCAATCGTATATGTAACATTATCCGCATTTTTTTCAGGAAGATAATATATGTAGCTTTCAGATGCATTGCTTACGCTTCCGTCATACTGCTCCCTGTTCCAGCCCTGACCTTTCCTCACACATACATCCCATGTATAAGGACTTCCATTTCTGTCTTTGTATGATGTACAGATTTCTTTGGTTCCAAGTTTATAGCTTAATCTGCCATATCCCGGCCAGTCAGAAAGTTCGTGCGTTATATAATACATCTTATATTCAATTCCTACTTTTGGGGTAATTCCCCACCACATTACAATTATATAAAATAATACCAATATAATACTTGCACTGTAAAGCACAATCTTTGTCTTCTTACCGCCGCTTTTCATCAGAAACCTGCCTTTTTATTTTACGTCGTAAAGCCCGCAGCTGATGCGGGCTTACATGACACATTGTGTCCATGTAACACATATATAAATACACTTCGTGTATTTATACATGTGTTACTATGCATGTGCCTTTTCCTTTAATATTAATGCTTCTTTTTCCTGAACTTACAAAGAAGCTTTCTCCCGCTTTGAACGGAACTTCCTGCTTATAATCATCTGCCTCTATCGTTCCGCTTCCCTCTATAAATACAAGTGAAACAAATGATGATTCATCTGCAACAATCTTAACTTCGTCTTTTATCTCATATTTGAGACATTCAAAGTATTTGCACTGTACAAGACGTTCAAGGGAATAATGCTCATTTTCCTCAAGCATAACTTCCGTTGTATTATCTTTCACATAAGCTTTTGTGTCAACAACATCAAGTGCTTTTTTAACATGAAGTTCTCTCGGATTGCCATACTTATCTCTTCTGTCATAATCATACATTCTGTATGTGCAGTTTGAGTTCTGCTGGATTTCACAGATAATTATTCCGGCTCCTATAGCATGTATTGTTCCGGCTTTAACCATAACAACATCGCCCTTTTTAACTTCAATTTTATTGAGAATGTCTGTTATTGTATTATCTGCAATTCTGCGTTCAATCTCTTCTTTATCAGTATTCTTTTTAAGTCCGCAGTAAAGATATGAGCCCGGTTCACTGTCAACAACATACCACATCTCATTCTTGCCATACTCGCCTTCATTTTCAAGTGCATATTCATCATCAGGATGAATCTGTACTGACAATGCCTGCTTTGCATCAATAAACTTTATAAGGATAGGGAATCTGTCCTGTGCCTGACATTTCCAGCCAAGACTTTCTTTTCCGATAATTGAAAGATAATCGCCAAAAAGCATACCCTTGTATCTACCATCTGCTATACGGCTTGGTCCATCCGGATGTGCTGATAATTCCCAGCTTTCCGCAATAATATCATAATCGCATTTCTTGCCGAATACAGTACGAAGCTTCGTGCCGCCCCAGAGATTATCCTTAAATGCAGGGTCAAGCTTTATAACAGGATTATCCTGTGTTGCAATATAATTACCCTCAGAAGATTCATCTGTATATATCTTTACAATATCTCTCTCAGATACAACCTCACCTATTCCAATCTCTATAATAACAACATTTTTATCTGTTTTATTAGCAACTTTGTGCTTCATTCCAATAGGCACAAATACGCTTTCAAACTTATGATAATCCCTTGTCTCCTGACCGAGTGTGATAGTCGCTGTACCTTCAACAACAGCCCAGTGCTCACTTCTCATCTCATGCTGGTGAAGATTCATGCTCATTCCCGGAAAAACTGTTACTTTCTTTACTTTGTACCCTTCGGACCATGTAAGAAGTTCATGAATTCCCCATTCACGATAAGAAAGTCTGTTGTAATCAAAATAACTTTCATACTTTTCACGGTTATCTTTTATTATATCTTTAATATCTTTTGCACGTTCTTTTGAAGAAACATAAACTGCATCTTCAGTATTTACAACTACTATATCATTCAAATCATTTGTTACAACAAGCTGTCTCTCTGCATTGTTTACGACTGACACATCTTCACAATTATTCTTTATTACATAATCAGAATGTGTCACACTGCCAAATCCGTCAAGATCACTTACATTGCCGACATCTTTCCAGCCAAATTCTGCCTCAACAACTTTTACAATACTGTTCTTTGAAAATACAATCTGCTCAATACTGCCTGTAGGAATATCTTTCATCACATTTTCAGAAAAGCGGATGCCTCGTCTTATTGCAGGAGTTCTTCTCTTTGCCGAACGACATGTATTATATAATTCAGGTGAAATATTTTTCACACTGTTTATAAGATCCCCAACTCTGTATATATACATTCCGCTGTTCCAAAGATATTCTTTATTCTTATATGAATCGCTTTTCAAATCGAACTGCTGTCTCTCGATAAAACCTAATACATCCTCTTCATCTTTTATAATATAATCATATCCGGAAGCATTGTCTGTCGGCTTGATTCCTATAGCCGCAACATATCCTTCTTTAGCAAGTTCCTTGCCTCTAAGAACTGCTTCTCTGTACTCCTGACCCTCTATCAAATGATCCGCAGTTACTACAAAAACCAGTTCCGACTGATTGCAGAACATATTTCCAAGCATAATTGCCGCAGCTGTCCCCTTTGGTGAACCCTCAAGAATAAGCCGGTACTTCAGACTCTGAAATGCTTTCATCTGACCATTGACTATATTCCTGTAGCTCTCCTTTGTGACAATAACAAATTCATCACAAAATGGCATATTTCTAACGACCGTTTCCTGTAAAAGTGAACGACCTTCTTTAATATTCATAAACTGCTTTGGATAATTCTTTCTTGACAATGGCCAAAGGCTGTCTCCGCTGCCTCCGGCAAGTATTAAACATTTCATTGTTTTTCGTATCCTCCTTGCTTTGCAACACAAATCAAAAGCAATAGTTAATTACCTGCGGCTTCTGAACTTCCGGTTTCACTACCACTTTCGCTTCCACCTATGTTTCCACTATCACCTGAACCGCTTCCACCTGTGCTTCCGCTGTCACCTGAACCGCTTCCACCTGTGCTTCCACTATCGCCTGAACCGCTTCCACCTGTGCTTCCACTATCGCCTGAACCGCTTCCACCTGTGCTTCCGCTGTCGCCTGAACCGCTTCCGCCTGTGCTTCCGCTGTCACCTGAACCGCTTCCATCTGTGTCTCCACTATCACCTGAACCGCTTCCGCCTGTGCTTCCGCTATCGCCTGAACCGCTTCCGCCTGTGCTTCCGCTATCGCCTGAACCGCTTCCGCCTGTGTCTCCACTATCGCCTGAACCGCTTCCATCTGTGCTTCCGCTGTCACCTGAACCGCTTCCGCCTGCGTTTCCACCATCTTCGGTATCTCCGGCAGCCTCAGTATCATTCGTTTGAGTCTGCGTTCTTCTAGTTGTTGCAGCCTCTGTCTGTTCATCAGTCTCTGCTGCTTTAGTTGTTGTCGTCTCTGCCGCCTTTGTTGTTGCATTATTATTCTTTGATGACTTCTTAGTTGTAGCTTCTTCTGCCGCTGTTGTAACAGGCGTAGGATTAAATGTGCTCTTTGACTTATTTTTCTTTATACGTCCGGCAATTGCAACAGTTACCACCGCAAGCACAACCACCAATGCCGCACATATTGCTATTATTCCTCTCATACGTGCATCTGCCTTAATTCCATGATTTGCACTCTTAGCATCATATCTGTCAGAATAATTGTCATTATCATCAAAATCAATTTCAGGTACACTGTCATCGGAACTATCTTCATCATCTGTCTCATCCTCTGATGAATCCTCATCTGCCACATGTACTTGTGGCCCATCACCATCCAATGATACCATATCAAGTCCGAGCATACCTCGTATCTGCATAATCTGTGTGCCGATAAATGTGCTGTCAATTTCAAGTAAATCCTCAATCTCATCTATCGTATAACTCTCATATGCAAACATAAGATATAGGAGCCTCTGTCCCTTTGAAAAATCCTCAAAATCTGTCATAATCTCATTTAACTGATTTATATCAAGAAATGCCTGATTATAATCAGCTGCACATTTTGCAAATTCTGAATCTTCACTTATTGAATCATAATTGTACTCTTCGGCAGAAATCTGTGTATCAAATAATTCACCATTCTGTTTTTTGCACACATTATAGACTTCAACTGTTGTAAAACGGGCAATCCACAAATGTATATCAAGTTCTTCATTATCAAACTCTGAAGCATTTTTGAACATTCTGACAAGAACGTGCTTGGTAAGCTTCTCTCTTGATTCCTTTGTTATATAGACAAATGCAACAAGATTATAAACTTCCTGATATACAAGTCTTGTGAATTTTTCAAAGCTGTTTTTATTGCCTTTTTTAGAATCATTTAATAACTTAATTAATTCCCTGTCCTCTTTTTCCATTTTCATTCCCCTTAAACCAATTCTTCACTACACATTTCAAGTGCAGCTTTAATAACTTTATCCATATCGTAATATTTATATCCGCCTAATCTTCCACCGAAAATCACACGTTTTTCTTTATCTGCAAGCTCTCTATATCTCTGATACAGCTCATTATTTCTTTCATTGTTAATCGGATAATAAGGCTCATCACCTTTATGCCACTCACTTGAATATTCCCTTGAAATTACCGTAACCGGCTGTTTTCCAAATTCAAAATGTTTATGCTCAATAATTCTTGTATAAGGAACTTCACGTTCTGTATAATTGACAACTGCATTTCCCTGATAATTATCAGTTGCAAGCGTCTCCGTCTCAAATCTTACTGAACGGTATTCAAGAACTCCCAGCTTATAATCATAAAACTGGTCAATCATCCCTGTGTATACAATCTTATCTGCCATGGAATCAAATTCTTCCCTGTTTGCAAGATAGTCAGTATCAAGCCTTACCTCAATTCCTTCAAGCATCTTTTCTACTATCTTAGTATATCCACCAATTGGAATTCCCTGATATCTGTCATTAAAATAATTGTTATCATATACAAATCTTAACGGCAGTCTCTTAATTATAAATGAAGGAAGTTCTTTGCAGTCTCTTCCCCACTGTTTCTCAGTATATCCCTTTATAAGCTTTTCATATACATCTTTTCCGACAAGTGATAATGCCTGTTCTTCAAGATTCTTTGGCTCTGTTATATTAAGGTCTGCAATCTGTGCTGCAATAATATCTTTTGCCTCCTGTGGAGTGCTTATTCCCCACATCTTGCTGAATGTATTCATATTGAAAGGAAGGTTATATAATTCATTTTTATACTTTGCAATCGGTGAATTAATATAATTATTGAATTCTGCGAACTCATTTATATAATCCCATATAAATTTGTCAGAAGTGTGAAAAATGTGTGCACCATATACATGTACATTAATCCCTTCAACATTTTCACAATATATATTACCTGCTATATGATTTCTTTTTTCTATAACCAGACAGGTCTTTCCTTTTTTCTTTGCCTCATGTGCAAATACTGCACCGTAAAGTCCGGCACCAACAACAAGATAATCGTAATGCATCTTTATCGTCCTTTCGCATCTATTAATCATATACTTTTTTATTATATCAATTTTTATTTATATATGCAAATATCTAGTCATAATAATGTTTAAAATAAACTCTTATAAATATAGCCCATGTATCTTTAAACGCACGCCATATATCTTTCATTCCAATTCTCTTTGTATTCTTATCCCTTACATATACCACAGTTACAGGCATTTGTGCAATAGTACATCCTCTCCTGTTAAGTGCAACAAGCAGTTCTATGTCATATGCAAATCCTGAAGTCCTCACAAGATGTGCCACCGGTCTTATCGCTTCTGCACGAAATACTTTTAATCCTGTCTGCGTATCTTTTACATTAAGATGAAAAAGAATGAGCAGCATTATATAATATCCCATACTTATTATTTTACGTATTAAAGGATAACTTAGTTTTGAATCTTTGTGAAATTTGCATCCGATTACAACATCTGCATTATCATCAATCATCTTGCGAAGGTAACTCTCTAGCTGTGAAGGATTAAGTTCAAGGTCCGCATCAAGAAATGCAATATATTTTCCTTCTGACTCTGTTACGCCTGATATTATAGCCGTACCTTTACCCCTGTTTTTATCAGATGACACCATTCTTACCCTGCCATCTTCTTTCATGGCACGCTTTATTTCCTCTTTGGTCGCATCAGTGCTGCCATCATTTACCGCAACTATCTCAAAATCTTTTACAAATCCAGAAATAACAGAAATAGTTGTTTTAATACTATTGTATATGAGTTTTTCCTCATTATACGCCGGCATTACAACTGATAATTTTCCATCAAGATTAACCATAACCCCTCCAATAACGTAAAAAAACAGCAAAGTGTAAATCTATCCACTTTGCTGTCATATGTTTATGCCGGCAACGGGAATCGAACCCGTATGGGAGTATAAGTCCCGCAGGATTTTA